>Ga0155608_17_pt3 | contig 71818 bp, 74 predicted proteins | sample RifCSPhighO2_12_FD_107265 | JGI IMG/M metagenome (GOLD analysis project Ga0155608, IMG submission 107265) | Candidatus Saccharibacteria bacterium RIFCSPHIGHO2_12_FULL_41_12
ACAGAAACATCAAATTACGACAAAACCCGTGCAGAACTTGCTGAACTCGACGACCTAGAAGTATAGATTATTGATTATTAAGCACAGTTAAATCTTTGATGTCGACTGTATTGTCAGAGCTTTCAAAGCCTAGTGTCACGATTTCTGAGCCAAATCCACCGATTTTAAAACTTGTTGGAAATGCTGGTACTGTTTCAGTTTCGAGTACAGTTCTGCCTGTGACCTTAGCCAAACTTGTTATAGATAAATCTCGATATTTTTCATTGGTGAAAGCAACTACACTTGGATCTGATCCTTCTGAACAAGATATGTTTACTTGCTGGGGGTTACTTCCAACTATAGTTTCTTCTTGGCCTGGACAATCTGCAAGGAATTGTGTTTTTAACGTTTCGTTGGCTGATTTTCCACAACCCGCAAAGGCTAGAACCGCAACGCCAATCGCGAGTCCTTTAACGACGCGTCGATACATTGATTCTTTACTCATAATTAAGTCTCCAAAACTATTTAATCATATATACAATAGCAAAATGTAATACATTTGTCAAAAAGAGTATATAATTTCTTATTGCTTATGCTTTGAGTGGCCAGATTTTGTGATATAATTTTCAGTAGACGTCAGCAAAGAGATTTGGCTTCGTCTGCGAGCATTTGACCTGGACTAAGGTCAAATGGGAGTCTTATGTGAGATAAACCTTACACAAATTGTGTGAGGTTTTTTAGTTCAAGCTTATCAGAGTGCTATATACTGTAAATATGAAGATACAAGTGATAAGTATATTTAATGATCCTATAAAAAGCTATTTGTCTACTTCTATGATGAGAAAAGCTACAGATATAGGAGCCGTAGAGTTTGGATATATCGATTTGCGTGATTTTGGTCAAGGACCAAGAAAACAGGTCGACGATACACCCTATGGCGGTGGAGATGGCATGCTACTCATGGTAGAACCATTGCACAAAGCAATTGGGCACGCCAAAAAGCAAGACCCTAAAGCCAAAGTATATCTGACCACCCCAAAAGCCAAGAAATTAACACAAGCGTATTGCCGTGAGATCGCAGATGAAGACACAGGTATGATTATTGTCTGCGGGCGATACGAGGGAGAAGATGCAAGGGTATTAAAATACATAGATAGATCATTTTCAATTGGTGATTACATTTTGACAGGAGGTGAGTTGCCGGCTTTAGTATTAACTGACAGTGTAGTACGTTTATTACCAGGCGTTTTGGGTGGTGAAACGAGCGCAGAAAAAGAAAGTTTTACAGATGGCGAGACCCTAGAACACCCGCATTACACAAGACCTGAGGAATATGATGGGCAAAAAGTTCCAGATGTGCTGCTCAGTGGCAACCATGTCCAAATCGCCAAATGGCGCAAAGATAATTAATCGAATATATATTTTGCTAGCTGCGGTTGAGGATATGATCTGATTCGTCAATGATTTCTTGACCTATAATCTCTTCGAATAAATCTTCGATAGTTATAATACCGATGATAATGCCCTTTTTTTCTACCGGTATTAGATGTGTTCTGGCGTCAATAAATTTACGGAACATTGTATCAAGTGCCGTTTTACTGCCCACCGGTTTAACAGGAAAAATCTTCAGTGAGCTAACTTGTCTGGCTTTTTCGTCAAAATCGACGTCGACCATGTCTTTCATCCGGACAATCCCGTGACAAATGGTTTTTTCTTTGTTAAAAACCGGTATTCTGCTGTAACTTTTTAGCTTAATTTCATCAATTTTTGATTCGTCTATCTGACTATCAATATCTAGCCAATAAACCTCTCCAATTGGCGTCATAATTTCTTCAACTTGTTTTTCGCTGAGCTGCAATGCGCCTCTTATAATTTCAACTTCATCTTCGTCAAGCTCGCTAGCAGTTTGTTCGCCGAGATGTTCACTTATGATCAAGCCCAATTCTCTGCGACTATGCAAACGGTGTTCTTCGTCTGCCCCGAATAGTTTGTCCATAAATATTTGAAGAGGCTTAGCCACAGGATAAGTGGCAATAACCATAATGCTCATAAATTTACTGAATTTTGCACAAATACTCAAAGCATTTTTAGTAAATATTGCTTGAGGCATAAGCTCTGCGAAAATAACTAGCAACAGAGTGCTGAGCAAGCCTGCGACAAGTCCATTGAGTTTGTTTCCTAGTACAAGCGCAGTAGCTGAGTTTAATGCTACACAGGAAAGCAGTATACTCGCAAGTGTTAAATGTGGGTTTTTTCGAAACTTGTAGACTTTTTTGGCGTTTTTATCTCCTAGCTTTATTTGATGTTCTAACTCCTTTGTTTTTAGTGACATAATGGCAATATTGAGCCCAGAACATATTGCTGAAAAAGTTATTAAAATTATAACTATTATGAGAGTTGCCATTAATTTTTAGTGAGTCTCTGAGCTACCGCGCTCCAATTAATTACATTCCACCACGCCTCGATGTATTCCGGTCGGCGATTCTGATACTTTAGATAATATGCATGTTCCCACACGTCAAGACCGAGGAGCGGTTGGCAACCAAGCTCTAGTGGAGTGTCTTGATTCGCAGTGCTGATAATTTCGAGATTTCCATCTTTGCCAACCAACCAGGCCCAGCCTGAGCCGAACCTATTAATGGCCACCCCCGCAAATTCGGCTTTGAATGATTCTAAGTCACCAAATGCGTTATTGATTGCGTCAGATATATTGGTTGGAAGATTATTTTGGTCATTGTCACTTGTCATGCTTTGCCAAAACAGTGTGTGGTTGTAATGTCCACCCCCGTTATTTCTAACAGGTACCTGAATAGTTGCCGGTAGATTATCTATTGAACTAACCAATTCTTCGATATTTTTGTCAGCGAGATCTGGGAAGTCTTTGAGCGCAGCGTTGAGCTTATCTACATAAGTCTGGTGATGTTTGCTGTAATGAATTTCCATCGTCTGAGCATCGATGTATGGTTCCAATGCTGAATAGTCGTATGGTAAGTCGTCTAATTTAAACATAATATTTCCTCTCAATTATTTATTTTATATCACTTGTATCTTCTACTTCTAGTTGCTCTTCCTTGTCAATGACGTAACTGATCATTCCTAGAAGTAATAAGTTAAAGCCAAAGTTAGGCAAAGCAGAAAACTCTAATCTTAGGAATAAGAAAAACTCAGTCAAAAACAGGGTGATCAATATAGCTAATTTAAATAGTTTGAACGCTTCTAGTCTGGAACTGCCAAGTTTAAATATGCCGATGATTACAATAATCATAGAAACTAAAGAAGTGAATATCTGAGCAATTATCAGGACTTTGTCGTAGGTTATTTCGCTTGTCAATAGTGACGAGATGTCGTTTAAATTATTGTATAGGCTATATACATTTAATATTGCTATAAGAATGATTTGCAGAGCAAACACAGACCTAATCAAATAACCTGAATTACGATTCAACCAAAATTTTTCATAGAGGTCATCGAAATTCATAAATAATTTCTTAATTTTTCCTGGCTCATCAGGGTGATGGTCTATGTCCAGTGAATTTGTGATTTCTTTTAAAGTGCTGGTGAATTTACTATTTTGGTTTGCCTTTGATAGTAGCTGGAGGATATTGTTTTTTTCATTCTTATCCAAATGCTTGATGATGGACTCTTCTAATCTATAGATAGCATTTATTTGGTACTCTTCGTTAGTAAAGTGCTCCTTGCGGCTCATGTGGGTAAAGATAATAAATATGATTGCAAATATTGCATAAAGTAGTCCCACTGTAGGTCTAAAAAAGTAGTCATTGCTCTCCGTTATAAATTTACCGAGCTCGTCAATAAATATGCCAAAACCAATACCTCCGACCAAGGCCGCTAATCTTTGAGTTCTATAGCCTAAAAAAGCCAACGAAATAGTGATCGATATGAACATTATAAGTCCTCCCCAGAGCATGTGGGCAATATGTAAGTTCCCTGAGCCAAGCTGGGGGAATCCAGTTTGTGCCAAGTAAAATCTGGTTAGTAGCAAGCTGGTGATAGCAGATACAAAAAATATTTCTTGAAGACGCGTGGCTCTAGTATTCCTAATAAAAAAATGTTTGTGTCTGCCCCTCATTGAACCTCTTTATAACTTCAGTCTATATCGATATTTATCATACCATATCGTCGGCTTTATAACAGCCAATGACTTTGGTTTTGACGTTTTGTTCAAGCAGGCATTTTGCTGCTTGTATAAACTTTTTTGAATCAAATCTGCAATCCAAATCTATATAAAATTGGTACTCCCAGGGAATCCCGGGGATGGGGTGAGATTCAAGTTTACTCAAGTTAATATTTGCATTTGCAAAACACCCGAGTGCAGCATAAATAGCACCTTCTACGTGAGCAGTTGTCAGTATTATAGAAGTTTTGTCTGCTTTATCACTAACCTTGTTCGATTTAGAAAAAGCTATAAATCTTGTGTAGTTAGAATCAATATCAATATTTTCAGCCAAGACAGTTAAATTTAGCTCCTCGGTGAGTTCTTTTGCACCTATCGCAGCCAGTTTCCGTTTTGATTGAGCGACTTTATTTGCACTCATTGCGGTATCAAAATAGGCATGTTGGTCGACGTGTGGTAAGTTTTTTTCTAACCATTGATGACATTGATTTAGCGCGACTGGGTGAGAATAAACATCGGTTATCTCAGTCAATTTGGTTGTCGGAAGAGCCAAAAGACATTGGTTGATTTGTTGTTTTATCTCACCACAGATAAAATAATCTCCTTTTGATAATTCCTGATAGACGGCGTTGATAGACCCATAAACTGAGTTTTCAATTGCGACTAGACCATAATCTATTGCACCTGCATCTTGTGCTCTGAATACTTCGTTAAATTCTTTATAAAAAAGCACTTTGCAGTCTGCACTAAACAGCCGTTTGGCAGCAATGTAGTGCCAAGAGTATTTTTCACCTTGAATTCCAACCTTCATCTTAAAATAGTACCACAATCAAAAGGCTCATTAATAACTCAAAACCTTTCTCCAAGGCTGCGTCAGGGTCGTACCCTGACGCAGCCTTGGGATACTTTGGTTGGGATTGCGAGGGTTAATTGGTAGAATGTAGTTATGAAATTATCAGAAGAACTTAAGTGGCGAGGTTTTGTACAGAACACAACAATAGCTGATCTAAAAGTTTTAGATGAAAAGAAAATAGCTTTTTATCATGGCTTTGATGCGTCAGCAGATTCTCAGACTGTCGGTAATCTAGCTGCAATGATGCTTGACAAGCTTTTTATCAAACATGGTCACAAGGCTGTGCTGCTTGCTGGTGGGGCCACCAGCTTAATCGGTGACCCGGGTGGAAAGGATAAGGAGCGTTCACTACAAGACGAAAAAACAGTCACCAACAACGTAGCCAAGGCACAGACTCAGCTGGAGCAGATTTTTGCAGGCCAAAAATTTACTTTAGTTAATAACCTTGATTGGTTTAAAGACATGAAATTATTGGACTTTCTGCGTGACACTGGCAAACATTTTTCTATGACGCCTCTGGTTCAGCGTGATTATATTGCCAAGCGAATGGGTGAACACGGTGGGGGTATTACTTATACTGAATTTAGCTATACTCTGTTGCAGGGATATGATTTTCTGAAGCTTTACAAAGATCATGATGTGACTTTGCAGTTGGCGGGCAGCGACCAGTGGGGCAATGGGCTGTCTGGGGTAGATTTAATTCGCCGAGTTGAGGACAAAGAGGTTAATGTTATTACGATGCCTCTTATCATTGACAAATCAACAGGCAAAAAGTTCGGCAAATCAGAAGATGGCGCAATCTGGCTGGACTCGGACAAAACAAGCCCATATAAATTTTATCAATTTTGGCTCAACGTTGACGACGACAGCGTAGAAGATTATCTGAAAATTTTTACAGAACTTGAAAAATCAGCAATTGACACAATTATGAAAGATTTCTCGCAAGATAAATCAAATCGCCTCGCCCAGAAGAAATTAGCAGAAGAAGTCACAAAACTAGTCCACGGCCAGCAAAGAGCTAACTCTGTCAAAAAGGTAACAGGAGTGCTATTTGGTGACAACAGTAGCGTTGATCAACTTGATCAAGACGAACTAGGATTATTGGCGAAGGAAATACCGACAATATCATTCGGACTTTTGAGCGAAAGATTATTAGGCAAAGGATTAGTTGCATCAAAAGGTGAATTTAGGCGTTTGGTGGAAAACGGCGCAGTAAGCATAAACGGACAAAAGATCAATGAAGACACAGAAGTTAGGGAAATTTCTATAGTCAAAATAGGCAAAAATACTTTCGTTCTTGTGAGATAGATTAGAAGCTGGCGCGGATGTGTTTTTGAGAGTACTCCCAAGTAGAGTTGGCTTTTTTGTGAGGGTTGAAAATATGGTTAGGATCAAAAATATCTTTAGTCTCTTTAAATAGTTTTAAGATTTCTTCGCCAAATTGATCTTTCAGCCATGGTCCACGGACCAGGCCATCGTTATGCTCACCGCTGAGAGAGCCTCCATAAGAAAGAATGAGTTCGTTGACCTCTTGCATGCAAGGCAAAAGTTTTCTTCTTTCACTGGGTTCTTCAAGTTTCATTAGCGGAATAATATGAAAATTACCGTCGCCCATGTGCCCAGCAACAGTTGCCAATAATCCGTATTTTTTAATAATCACTCTAAGTTTAGGCAAAAATTCTGGTAGGTGCTCTGGGTTAACCACTAGGTCATCAATAAATGGTGCGGTGTGTTTGTCTTTGACTTTTTGTCTGAGCAAACTAAAACTTTCCCGGCGCATTATCCAGAATTTCTTTTCTTTCATTTCTGTTTCGTCTTCTTCAAAAACAGATTCATGTCCATAGCCCTTTTTCTGTAGATCAAGTCTCATCTGATGGACCTTTTTTGCAATGTCCTCTGGTGAGTCACCAGCAAATTCAATCAGAAGCACCATTTTGGGCAATCCTCTGAATAGCTTGAGAGCACTTGGTAGTAGCTGTAGGCCTAATCTAATCGTTTCAACCCAGCCTAGGCGCTTGTGAAAGAAAAAGAACAGCTTAACACTCAACATCAACGTATAGTTATCAAATCCCTCAAAAGTAGCTGGTTTGTGGGTCATAACATCCTTGATTAGTTGTCCAAGATCCCCTATATCGCGCAAAAACATCACCAAAGTACCAGAGTGTTTTGGTGCTTTGACGAGTTTAAACGATATGTCAGTGACAAAGCCGAGAGTTCCTTCTGAGCCTACGATCAGCTGAGTTAAATCAAATACTTCTGTTTCTCTGTCCCAGACGTTCCAAAGATTGTATCCCATGGAGTTTTTACTAACATTGGGCTTGGCTTTTTTTATAGCATCGTAGTTATTTTCTACAAGATTGTATACGTTTTTGTAAATATTGCCCTCATAGTCGTTTTGGGCAATTTTTTTATCAAGTTCTTGTTTGTTCAAGGCTTTTACGCGGTATTCGTTGCCATCAGCAAAAACAACCCTGAGCTCATGAATAAATTTGTCAGTTTTACCAAATTCTAGAGATTTTTCCCCCCCAGCGTTGTTGGCAACTATGCCACCCACAGTGCATAAATCTTTGCTGGCTGGGTACGCTGGCATGAGTAGCCCATGTTTTAACGTGGCTTTTTCAAAATCTCGATAATACACCCCGGGTTGGGTATTTCCAGAATTTGCAGATATTTGACCGATTTTAGATAAATGTTTGGTAAAATCAACGATAATAGAATCATTAATTGCTCCTCCAGCCATATCTGTGCCTCCTGAGCGTGCAGTTAGTGAAAGATCAGGGTTGGACGACTTATTGTCTTTTACGGCGCGAACAAGTGTCTGAATGTCTTCGCTACTGATAGGGCTAACGACCAGATCAGGGATTATTTCAAACATGCTAGCATCATGTGAGTACTGCTCAAGTATATCTTGGTTGTCTTCGATCTCACCTTTAAAGCCGGATTTTGCTATTATTTGTTTTGCGTTCATGCTTATTATTTATGATATAATATTTAACGAAATAAACGAAATAAATATATTAACACAATAGAAGGAAAACAGTTGAAAAAAGCAAAGTTAGTCATTGTAGGAGGAGGTTTTGCAGGAGTAAAATTGGCTCATGATCTGTCTGATGACGAAAGATTTGCTATTACTTTGATATCTTCCCGAGATTACTTTTGCTACTACCCATCTCTTTATCATGGTGCCCTGGGCGGGCTAAGCCGAGAGTCAATCATCCCTCTGCAGGATATATTCGGCGACACACGAGTTACAGTAGTCCATAACAGAGTCACAAAATTAGACAAAAAGAGCAAAAAAATATTTTGCCGGAACAACCAATCATTTGAATATGATTATCTTGTTTTGGCACTGGGGGTTTCAACTAATTACTTCGGCATAGAGGGTCTAGATAAATATTCTTATGGCATAAAGTCACGCGAAGAAGTCAAAGAGCTAAACGCACACATAAAAGAAAAGATTACCAGCAGAGAAAAACAAGAGCATAACTATCTGATTGTAGGTGGAGGGCCAAGTGGAGTTGAGTTAGCAGGTGCGATGCCGGGGTATATCCGTCATTTAAGTGAACAAACTGGTAAAAAAGTTGATTTTTCTGTCACGCTTGTAGAAGCAGCAGGTCGAGTGATGCCTCGCTCAAGCAAGGCAATGAGTCGAAGCGTCAAAAGACGTCTGAAAAACCTCGGCGTAAAAGTCATGGTTAATGCCCATGTACAGGGAGAAGACGCCAGTCACCTGACTATAAATGGGCAAAATATTGTTTCGTCGTGTGTGGTTTGGACTGCAGGAATGGCGATTAGTACATTTTATAGTGAAAATAATTTTGAAATGCACAACAGGCGTGTAGCGGTAAACGCCTATTTGGAAGCAGATGACGATATCTATGTGCTTGGCGATAATGCCGACACTCCTTATTCAGGTATGGCGCAGACTGCAATGCACGATGCCAAATTTGTCGGTCAAAATCTTGTCAGAAAAATCGAGGACAAAGACCCAAGAAGCTACAAAGCACAAAAACCGATTTGTGTTACGCCCGTTGGCCCAAGATGGGCGGCACTGCAATATGGCAAAGTTGAAATGTATGGTATTTTGCCGTGGTTTTTACGGCATGCCGCGACAACCCGGGCGCATATAGAACTAGAACCCATCTTGCAAGCAGCAAGAACTATCACCTCAGGTGTCAGAGCAGGGGACTAAAGTTTATCTCTTTGTACAAAATCTTAAATTTGCATTGGAGTATGTGACGGACAAGTCTAAGTTAAGCTCTTGATCCTCTGTGTGGTCCGGTATATTCTTGTGGGTCTGGCGCAGGAGCTTCAACGGTTGGTTCAGGTAGTTTGATATCTGGGAATGTGATTAATTTAGTATCTGTATCTGTCTTTGCCAGGTCATCCTCAATTGCTGTGAAAAGATTTATCAAATTTGATGTTTCTTTTGGCCCAACGGGTACTCTGCCAGTCGTATTATGGAATTCTTCTGATTCTGGATTGAGAAATGCAACATTTTGCGAGTCGGGTGAACCCGTAACTATTTTGGGCCGTCTCGTAACTGGATTATCCTCGTTATTTTCTATCAACAAATTTATTTTGTCTCTTCCTGGGGTTGTAATAGTAACGTCGTAGTTAACCATTTGGCTTTCGCCGTGAACTCTGTTAGCGGCCATACTGACACTTCCTTCATTCAGAGGTATCTCAATAGAGGGAAATATATTATAATCAGTAGCTACTAACCCTTTTGATAAACGACTATATATCCCATTGACTAATTTAAACACATGAGACCTAGTCGCCTCTTCTTCCGGTAGAGGTAACTCTGGTTGTGGATTTAAATCGATTACTTCGCCCATAATTTGACAGCTTTCAACTTATATATAATAGCGTATTTTAGAAAATTGTAAAGCTTATCATTTTGAGACAAAACGAAGAAGACTATTGCGTATAAGGCACCTATTATGACATCTATAACGTAGTGCTCACCCATATAAACAACACCGATCCACATGCTAATAGGGTATAGCAAAGACCAGACGCCTCGCTTAAACCCGACGATTTTAATAATAAATAGACTAATCAGCAGAGGATAGGCAGAATGTAGAGAAGGCACCGCCGCTACCGCGTTGGCTGGCAGGTGATGGTAGACCTCGGAGAAATTTTCTACCCCCATGGCGTACCAGATACTCGATGAAACTCGAGTAATCGGTTCGACAATATAGCCGAGTTCTTTAGCCATCCAGGGCGGAGCGGCAGGGTAAATTAGATAAGTCACGAATGCCCCAAAACTTAAAAGCACTAGAGCCAAAATGTAGCGCCAATACTGCTTGGAGTGAAATTTCCAAAGTATGACCGCAAAGACCAAAGGTGCTAAAAAATGCAACATATAAATAAAATAAAAATAAAAGTCATACCACTGGACCGTACCATGCCAGAGGTGCTGTTGAAGCCAAGCCGTTGGCAAAGCGCCACCACCTAGCCAGCGATCAAAGTTGATCATTTCAGTGTAGTGGACTTTGCCGTTAAGCCAGTCGGCAATACCCCTAAAAACCTCATAAATTAACAGAAGGCTAAATATTGGTAAAAATCGCTTAAGAAATTCTTTGGTCTGACTGAGACTGGCAAAAATGGCCAAAAAGAAGATAAAGATCAGGTCAGGCGTCAAGAAGATATTTTTTATTAGCAGTGCATAAAGCAGGGCAAGTATCAGACAAGCTCTGGCAAGTCTTTGCCAACTGGTGTCACGAACATACTTCGTGGTCGATCTGTGTAGTTTTATGACCTTTTTGCGCATGGATAACATTAATTGTACATTAGATACTGATTATTCTTAATAAGCTTTACTAAATAAAAGAAAGAAGTACTATACTGGACAAAAATGTATGTATTATTGACGATATGCTTTACATATTATATCGATTAGAGTATATATGAATTAGGATAACATAAGCACGGAGAGGAGAAATATTATGGCAAAAGAAGTAACTAATTATTCAGCACTTGGGGCGGAGTTTATCGCGACTTTTACGCTGACAATAGCCGTTTTAGCATCGACTGGGTCAGGTTTTAGTCTCGCCGGGCCTTTTGCTTTGGCAATAATGGTAGCAATTATTGGTCCAATTAGCGGTGGCCATGTTAATCCAGCCATAACTTTTGGGTTGTGGACCACCAGGCGCATAAAAGGCGCGGTAGCCGCGCAGTATATGATCGCTCAAGCTGTTGGAGCATTGCTCGCTATTGTAGCAGCAAGAATCGCAGAGGTATTACCAAGCCAATTCACCGTTGCTCAAAATTTTACTGATTCGTTTTCTCGGACTTTTTCGCTCGAAGCTCTGGGGATGGTCCTATTTGGTTTTGGTGTAGCCGCAGTTTTTAGTCAAAAAAAGCAAGGGTTGGAAGCCGGCGCCCTGGTTGGTGGATCTTTGATGCTCGGCTTGCTTTTTGCTAGTTTATTTGGTTATAGCGCCATGCTCAACCCAGCTGTTGCTCTGTCGAGCACTAGTTTTAGCTGGGTATATATTGTTGGTCCGTTCTTTGGTAGTGCAGTAGGATTTATGCTCTATGATCAGCTAGCAAACTCGCCAAAGAAAAAGTAAAAAATAGTTATCAACGGTAGTAACTAGAAGGCTGTACTTCCTCAGTTAGTGATGTATTTTCTGAGAGACAGTCGAGAAGTATTCTGCCAGATTGGGCGTTGGTCAGGATTGGCACATGGTTGTCTATCGCAAGTCGGCGAATACGATATGCATACGGAGTGCTTTCATCATTAGGAGATGGAACAGATATTACTAGAGATATTTCTCCTTTGTCAGTAAATGTTTTGATATTTGGTTCTTTATTTTCTTGGATTCTGTGTAGAAAAGAAACTTTTACATCATTTGATTTAAGAAAATCATGAGTTCCTCTGGTTGAGTATATTTTCCAGCCAGATTTAACAAGTTTTTTAGCCACTTCTAAAAACTTATATTTGTCTTTATTGGGGAGGCTAAGAAAAAGGTTTTTGCCTTTTATTTTTTCATCCGTTGCCATCCATGATCTGTAAAATGCTTCGTTAACATTTCTGCCTAAGCACGCTACCTCACCAGTTGATGCCATTTCTACTCCCGCAACAGGGTCAGAGCCTTTGAGCCGATTGTACGAAAATTGGGGACTTTTTATGCCAACATGATCAAGCTCCAAAGTCTTATACACTTGTTTATTGAGTTTCCCAATCATTGCCTTTGTGGCTATTTCAATGAAGTTATAACCAGAAGTTTTTGATACAAATGGGAATGAACGTGAAGCACGAACATTGCATTCTATTACTTTGATTGCGCTATGTTTGGCAATAAATTGAATATTAAATGGTCCTGTGATCTGAAGATTTTGGATAATTTCTTTAGTGATATTTTTCATTTCTCTAACAGTCTCGAGGTAAACTCTCTGAGCAGGATACATTATTGTTGCATCGCCTGAATGCACTCCAGCGTTTTCAATGTGTTCAGAAAATGCGTATACAACTAATTTGCCGTCTTTGGCAACACCATCGATTTCAAGTTCTTTCCCGTCAAGAATAAATTCCGATATAACAACAGGGTGGTCCGGAGAAAGTTTGGTTGCTTGACCTAGATATTCGCTCATCTCGGCGTCGCTATAAACAACGTTCATAGCTCCTCCAGAAAGAACGTATGACGGGCGAATTAAAAGAGGATAGCCAATCTTTTTTGCGAAGTCTTTAGCTTTTTTAAGTGACGCGGCTTCTGTCCATCTGGGTTGATCAATACCCAAACCCCCAAGCATACTGGAGAACTTCTGGCGATCTTCAGCGCGGTCAATATTTTTAGCACTGGTTCCAAGAATCGTATATCCTGAATTTTCAAGCTTTAGAGAAAGATTATTAGCAATTTGCCCCCCTACGGATACAACCACATCCTTTGAGTGCTCAAAGTCAATAATATCGGAAACACGCTCAAAAGTAAGTTCGTCAAAATATAGGCGATCTGATCTGTCAAAGTCTGTTGATACAGTTTCTGGGTTAGAGTTGATGATAATTGTTTTAATTTTGTTTTTGCGCAATGTTTTTGCACAGTTAACAGCGCACCAGTCAAATTCTACCGATGACCCAATGCAGTAAGGACCAGAACCTAGCACAACAGTTGATTTTTTGCCTAGCGGCTTGATGTCATTGGTCTCTCCGTGGTATGTCAAGTACAAATAATTAGTTGACGCGTCAAATTCACCGGCAAGCGTATCGATTAATTTGATAACTGGTTTTACATTATGTTTAAGTCGAAGTTTTCTGATTTTTGATTCAGTTGTCTTGCGTAAGGTTGCAATAACTTTATCCGAAAAGCCCATTCGCTTTGCATCCAAGAGATTATCTCTTGTTAGTTTAGTTTTTGCGAGGCTTTGCTGTAAATCGACGATATCTTTTAAGTGATAAAGAAACCATTTGTTGATCCATGAGTCTTTATGTATAAGGTCGACAGATCTTCCGTTTTTCATTGCTTCGTATATTGCAAATATTCTTCTATCAGTTGCGGTTTTGATCTCTTCAACAGGATTTGTAAATTCGTAAGGATGTGACGATAAACCATCCGCGCCGATGTTAAGCATACGAATAGCCTTTTGCAAAACTTCTGGGAAAGATCGCCCAAGAGCCATGACTTCTCCGACGCTTTTCATCTCTGAACCAATGTTGTGGTCGCTCGATTTTAGCTTTGCCAGATCCCAACGTGGCATCTTCAGAGCAATATAATCTAGTGCTGGTTCAAAAAAGGCTGAAGTGTCTTGGGTGACAGAATTTTTAATTTCATATAATTTGTAGCCAAGCATTAATTTTGCTGCAACAAATGCCAATGGATAGCCCGTCGCTTTTGAAGCAAGCGCACTTGACCGAGAAAGTCGGGCGTTAACCTCTATAACTCGATAATCTCCTGTTTTTGGGTTTAGCGCATATTGGATATTGCATTCGCCAATAATTCCGAGGTGGTCGATAGTTCTAAGAGCAACTTCTCGAAGCATTTGGTATTCGTTGTTGGTTAATGTTTGGCTCGGAGCGACGACAATACTTTCTCCAGTATGGATGCCCATAGGATCAAAATTTTCCATGTTGCATACTGCAATTGTGTTGCCGGCAATGTCTCTGACTATTTCATATTCAATTTCTTTCCAGCCAGCCAAATATTCTTCTATGAGAATTTGTGGTACTGCGTTGAAAACCTCACGGGCTCTTTCAATTAGTTCTTTTTCGTTATCTATCCGCCCTGAGCCCAGGCCACCAAGACTATATCCAGATCTCATCATCACGGGATAACCAATAATTTTTGCTGCCTCACAAGCAGCGCTAACGTCACACGTGGCCATGCTTTTTGCAGTATGAACGTCAATTTTTGCCAGAGCACTTTTAAATAGTTCTCTGTCTTCAGTAGCTTTAATGACATCTACTGGTGAGCCAAGAACTTTCACGTTAAGTTTCTTGAAAACACCCAGATCATAAAGCTCAAGCCCAAGACTTAGTGCTGTTTGTCCACCAAAGCTGAGTAAAATTGCATCTGGGCGTTCTTGCTCTAATATCTTCGTGACGACTTCCGGCTGCAAAGGTTGAAAGTAGACTTTGTCCGCCATGTCATCATCTGTCTGGACAGTAGCGATATTTGGATTGACAAGAATTGTGTAGATACCTTCTTCTTTGAGGGCCTTGATTGCCTGTGATCCTGAGTAGTCAAATTCGCCAGCTTGCCCAATTCTAAGACCACCGGAGCCCAGTATCAGAGCTTTTTTAATGCCACGGGGTTTACTGTTCATAACGATTTTACAAACCTTTCAAATAGCCAAGCGGTATCCGTTGGGCCGGGTTTTGCTTCTGGGTGAAATTGTACAGAAAAAAACGGTTTGGTCTGATGCTCGATACCTTCTATAGAATTGTCGTTAAGGTTTCTAAAGAGCACTCGCCAACCTTTTGGTAATGTTTTTTCGTCAAGAGCATAGCCGTGGTTTTGGCTCGTAACGTAGCATCTATCGCTATTTTCTACTTTACAAGGTTGATTTTGGCCGCGATGCCCAAAGCGAAGCTTGTACGTTTTAGCCCCACTGCTAAGCCCCATAATTTGGCTACCTAAACATATACCAAAAATTGGTTTGTTATTTTTCAATGCTTTTTTGGTTATTTCAATAGTTGCTTGATAAGAAGTTGGATCTCCCGGACCGTTTGACAGAAGCACGCCGTCGTACGGCTGATTTGTGTAATCATAATCGTGGGGTACCTGGATCACCTGCGCGTCATATTTGATGATAGATTTGATAATGTTTTCTTTGACGCCGCAGTCTACTAGAATTATTTTTTTCTTTGATTTTGGGTTATAGATTTTTGGTTTCTGTGCGCTAATAAATTTGTGGCTTGGTTGGCTAACTGTCGGCTTATTGAGAGAGTTGGTTATCAGCCCAGCCATAACGCCTTTGCTTCTTAGGTGTAGGGTTAGTGCGCGCGTGTCGATATTGTACAGAATTGGAATGTTTTGTGATTTTAACCACTGACGTAGATTCACTGTAGAATCTTCGTGGCTGGGGTGAAGCGATATTTGACTCAAAATTACGCCTTTGACTTGAATTTTGCTTGACTCAAAATCCTTAATCTGGACGCCATAGTTGCCAATAAGTGGATATGTAAAAACTAGAATTTGGTTGGAATAAGAGGGGTCAGTCAGGGATTCAACGTATCCTGCCATAGACGTATTGAATACAACTTCTCCCGTAACAAAGTGATTATTCCAATTGAGTAAGTTGCCTGAGAAAATGTGTCCGTCGCTAAGATGAATATAACCTAGCTCAGCCACGTTATTATCTATTTCTCATTTTAAACATCTTATTAATTCTATCAAAAATATGGTAATAGTGTTACATAAAAATATTGTAAAATTTATCAAAATTACTGATATAAATATCAAGTGTCTATCAGCTGTTTGGCGCTATCGTAGGATCAAATAAATCTATAGCTGGGCTGGAGGTTGTGGAGATTGATCATTGCTGGTTTCTTCAGAATCAGCGGCTACAGTGGTTTCTGATGTCTCCTGTTGCGATGGAGCTGATGGGGTAGCTGAGCTTGGAGCTTCCGCCTCTCCGACAGAGTTAAATGAATCCTGAATGATAGCTGAACCAATTCCTCCGAGCAAGATTATGAGTAGAAATACCATAATCGGATCAAGTTTTTTAGTTACCAGACCAACACCCGCTGACCACTTCCAAAAGTACCAGTAGTTGACTAGAGGAATGATGATGAGCCATGTTGTTGGTATATCTGCGCCTTTTCGTACCATTTCTCCCCTGGTGCGGGCGGTCCAGACAATACCATAAATACCGAAGGTTATTAATATTAGCAGAAAGACTGCAAGCGGGCTTTGTTTTCTCATTGTGTAATCCTTTTCATTGAATTAAATTAGTATCTTTTTTAATAGTACAACAATAAAATTGATAATGCTACAGGTTACTAGGCGAGAGGTTTAGAGCTGGTCAGTAATTTACTTTTGAAATATGGGTACATGGTGACCAAGCTACCATAATATACAAGATATGTTATTGGAAACAATACAGTAGAGACAAGATTCATAATCAGCAAGGAATTGAGGTTATTTTTTGCGATATCCCTAGATCGATTTGCTGTTTCTTTAGCTGGTAGGTTTTCGTCGAATAGCACTATTGGGGCGATAGTATATCGTAGACCAGCACGAATCCCCGGGACAATTAGCAGTAATAGTCCCCCGAGAACTCTAAAGAATATGATTATATTGAGCCACAAAATTGTCCAGAATTTATCCTGAGCAGCTTCAAATGCTTCTGAAATACTTGGTTTTTTATTTTTAATTGCTTGATAAACTGCGTAGCTAATCATTCCCTCAATTATTACCCCGATCGCTATAATAGCAAAGACAATGATAGTCCCGATGATAGCCACAGCTATAATCTCGCCACTATTAAAAGGTGCATCTGGCTCACCAGTGGCGGGTTGAGCAGGGAGCAATGAATCAAAATTACTTAGGAATGTCAGTACGCTCAATACTATAAGAGTTATTGATAGTTTTTTGTTAACTTTATGAAGTTTTTTAATTCCGTCTTGAATAAGTTCTAGGCGGCTTGGTGTTGATTTGACGTCTTGTTTATTCATAATTTATCCCTAATCCTTGAGCATATATTCCCACATGACTTTAATATATATTTTCTAAAATGACAACAGTCATATATATTTAGAGTATGACCAGCGTGGAGCCAAAGCCTCAGAATAAGTATTTTCAAGTACCCAATTTGCCGTTGATTGTTTGGTTTGTGGCGCTTCTTTTGGCCAGGGTGACGGCGGGACAGTGGCATGCATTATTCTCTGTCGTATCTTTTGGCGCTTTGTTTACTTGGGCTTGGCTAGAAATATTTCATGGTACCAATATGTTTCGGAGAATTCTGGGAGTAGTTGTGATGTCACTGACGATAATCAATAAATTATGATCAGTATGAACCCACACGATTTAACCATAAAAACATACGACGACGGCGCCAGTCAATTTGATCAGCATTTTTTTGAATATTTTGGCAAAGGCCCACGAATTAGCGATATCGATCAGGGCCTAAAGCTAGCAGGAGTTGAAGTTGCTAAGGCTAAAGTCGTCGAAATAGGATGTGGCACAGGACGTGACGCAGAGGCAATGGTTAAAAGGGCTGACCGGTATGAGGGTTTTGATCCGTCAAAAGGATTGATTGAAGTAGCCAAAAATAAAGTTCCAAAAGCTTCTTTTGTGGTAGCCGACGCTCTCAGTTATAAGTATCCGAAAAATGTTGATGTAGTCTTTGCTTTTGCATCACTTTTACACATTAGTAAAGACGACTTGAAAAAGGTATTTCCAAAAGTCCAAAGATCTTTGCGCAAGGGTGGTATTTTCTATATATCGTTGAAGCAAGCTGAAAAATACACAGGAACGTTAAAAACCGACCAATTTGGAGATAGAATGTTTTATTACTATAGTCCAGAGTTAATTCAGCAAATTGCCGGTAAATCGTTTATAACAGTTTTTCTAAATCGTCAAAAAATAGGCAAGACAGCTTGGTTCACTATTGCCCTAAAGAAAATTTAGATATTTAACTAAAACAACAAAAAGGGTGTACAATTATTATAGATAACTAAGCATAAGGGATTAAATGGCAGCAAAAGTACTACTGGTAGACGATGACATTTACATGCAACGTCTTTACCAGCGGACATTTCAACAAGCACATTACGATATGTCTATTGCCAACGATGGGGTAGCTCTTGTAGATAGGGCAAAAGTCGAAATGCCAGATGTGATTATTATGGACGTAATGATGCCCAGACGTAATGGCATGGAGGCATTAGGAGATTTGATGGGTGATGAAGTTGCCAAAAACATACCAGTCATTATGCTCTCAGCCAACGAAGATGATCAATTAATGCTTGAAGCTTTGCAGCTGGGTGCAAAAAGATATTTGGTCAAAAGCATGATTGAACCAGAACAAATGATACAGATTGCTACAGAAGTTATTGCTGAATTATCAGATCAGGCAAAAACCTGATTTGTATCACACGCTCAATCTATTTGTGGTGTACAATAAGCTCGATAAACCAAAAAGGAGCATCCTATGGAAGATAAAATTCGTAACTATGCCCAAGAAATTGGGGCAGAACTAAAAGAAAAAAACGGTTTGTGGGAACTGTCAAAGCTTGTTGCAGAGCGTAAAGCGTTTTTAAGCAAGAAAAAGCTGACATACACAGCTAAATTTCGAATAAATAGTGATGAAAAAAAGGTAGTGCTGAGTGAATACTTAGCAGAAAAAGGCTCTGGATTGTCCTCTGGCGGTGGTGATTTTGGCAGTGACATGAGTCCTGGCTTTGGGTTTAAAACAACTTCTTATAAAACAGGGACTTCGGGCATTTCAGGGTCTATCCAAGAACAATCAGATTTGTTTGGCAAACAGTACACCTATGATTTCAAATACGAAGCAGTCCGCCAAAAGATTGAAACTCTGGCTCTAGAGGCAGGATTTGCATTTGAGTACAAGGTTCTCCCCGTTGGTCTTTAGCAAAAACATTTAATACAAGAGTTTTTCATATAAATATATAATATTTCGTAGTGGATAACGCTTGCGTTTATATTGTTAATTTGATACATTGCCTTATAGATAAAATTAAGAAAAAGGATTACAAAAAATGGCAAAGAAAACAGATAGAAAAACAATAGACGTGACTTTTACGTTACTGGGGCTGGTGCTGGCAGTATTTTTATTTATCGCAGGATGTTTGGCGATGTACACCTATAAATTTACTACTACCACTGTTAGAGATGAACTAGTTGCCCAAAAAATATTTTTCCCACCAGCAGGTAGCGCTGGACTCAGCGCAAAAGAGTTCCCTGAACTCCAAAAATATGGTGGACAACAGGTAGACGACGGTATTAAAGCCAAAGCTTATGCTAATGGTTTTATCGGTAGACACCTAGAAAAAGTCGCTGGTGGTAAAACTTACTCAGAAGTAAGTACATTGGCAAAGGCAGATCCAAAAAACACCACATTAGCAGCTCAGAAGCAGTCACTTTTCATGGGTGAAACACTTCGAGGTTTGTTGCTTGGCGATGGTTATGCCTATTGGACAATCGGTATAGTTGCGTACTACGCAGCATTACTCGCATTTGTAAGTTCGGCTGTTATGCTGATACTCGTTCTTCTCGGATATCGTCAGGTCAAACAAGCTAAATAGTACAGTTAATACAAAGCATATAAATGGGTCACAAATTGTGGCTCATTTTATGTTGTGACTTGTAGGTAAGGAAGCAAAGTCTCTGTTTAACGGCTTATCCAAAACACAAGCTTTGGGCAGAATTTGGTCCATGTTGCTTCGTGGCAAATCTTAAAAAGCTACAGCTACTACCTATTTCGGGTGAATTTTGCTCCAGTTTAGAGGTTTTTCAACCAAGCGCAGAGACAATTGCCAGACATGCGCTCGCCAAAGCAAAACCAGGTGGGATAATAATTTTTCACGATGGCTATAATAATAAAAAAGCAGATAGGACGCAAACAGTCAAAGCGGTAAAAATAGTCGTTGAGGAATTATCCCAAAAAGGTTATAAGTTTGTAACTGTCGATCAACTCCTAAATATTCCTGCCTATCGCTAAGCCGGCTTTGATCATTTATTCTCCACAGTTTAACTGTTTTGGGCGAAAATTCTGTGCGCACATAAGTGATATTACATTATGTATTTTATGCCAATTATAAGGTACAATAAGCATTAGCATGAACGATAAGTTTGATTCGGTTAAATTGTATTTGCGTGCTGCAAATTATTTGACCGCAGCCCAAATATTTCTGCAGGACAACTTTTTGATGGATCGTGATTTGACGTTTGATGACGTCAAACCTCGACTGTTGGGGCACTGGGGATCTGGTCCTGGAGTGAATTTTGCCTATGCCCACCTGAGTCGCATGGCAAAACATCGCAATCAGGAGATACTGTTTGTACTTGGCCCTGGACATGCTTTCCCGGCTTTGCAGGCAAATTTGTTTTTGGAGGGGACTTTGGGTAACTACTACCCCCAGGCCAAACAAAATCTTGACGGGATCAGCTACATTTGCCGCCAGTTTAGCTGGCCTTATGGTTTTCCTAGCCATAGTAACCCAGGTACGCCAGGTGTCATTTTGGAAGGCGGTGAGCTTGGGTACGCTTTGTCAACCAGCTATGGTGCTGCACTAGATAATCCAAATCTTATAGTTGCGTGTTTAATTGGAGATGGGGAGGCCGAGACAGGCCCAACCGCTGGAGCTTGGCATCTTAACAAACTTATTAATCCAAAAACAGACGGCACGGTGCTACCAATTTTGCATTTAAATGGTTATAAAATTTCCGCCCCAACTATTTATGGTCGAATGACTGACTATGAACTAATGGCGCTCTTTAGCGGTTATGGATATCATCCGAGAATTGTTGATGCAACCAAGAGCGATGATCCCCATAAAGCCATGAGTGATGCTGTGGAATGGGCCCATCGTCTAATAGAAAAAATTCGTTCCGGAGAAAAGAGCGCTGTTTTCCATACTCCAATGATTATTATGCGCACCCACAAAGGCTGGACTGGTGTTAAAGAGCTAGATGGTCAAAAGATTGAAGGCAACTGCCTTAGCCACCAAGTAGTCTTGACCGAGGCGAAGACTGATGAAAATCAGCTACGACTTTTGAATGAGTGGCTTCACTCGTACAATTTTGGTGAGCTATTTAGCGCTGAACATGGTTTTGGCGATTTTGTGCAAGATATTTTGCCAGAAGATAATTCCAAACGTATGGGGATGAGCAAATATGCTCATGGCGGAGATGGCGTCTACAAACCCCTAAATCTCCCCGATGTTTCGCTTTTTGCTGAAGATGCAACCGCACCAGGCACGATAGGTAGTAGTAGTATGCGCCGAGCAGGGTTATATCTGACAGAGGTGTTCAAACTCAACAAAGACGCAAATAACTTTCGCATGATGTCTCCTGATGAGACTTATTCCAATAAGCTTGACCAAGTTTTTACTGAAACATCTCGTGCTTGGCAATGGCCGATAGAGCCTTGGGATAAAGACCTTAGTCCTGATGGCCGAGTTATGGAAATGCTGAGTGAGCATAATCTCCAAGGTTTGACCCAAGGATATGTATTAACCGGACGACACGCGGTATTTGCGAGTTACGAGGCGTTTATCCAGGTCATAGCTAGTATGATGGATCAGTATGCCAAGTTCTTGAATCAATCGCGTGAGGTTGAGTGGCGTGGGGCAATTCCGTCTCTTAATTATATTCTAACCAGTTCTGGTTGGCGGCAGGATCACAATGGTTTTAGTCACCAAAATCCTGGTTTTATTGATGACGTATTGCGCAGACAAGGTGATTTTGTCGATGTCTACTTCCCTGCAGATGGCAATACCACGTTGGTAGTGCTCGAGCAGATGCTCAGCGCAACGCGGCAAATTAATATTCTGGTGGCTGGAAAGACTTTGGAACCCCGTTGGTTGACTCCAGATATGGCTAAAAAACAACTTGAGTCAGGTATTATGACTTGGGACTTTGCCAGCGACGAAGATCCAGATGTTATTCTGGCCGGTATTGGTGACTACACTACTAAAGAAGTACTAGCGGCTATCAACATGGCTAAAATAGTCTGGCCAGATATTCGGCTCAGATTTGTTAACATCTGCACTTTGACTAGTTGTGGATTGGGTCGGGGTGGCGCTTGTTTATCGCACGAAGGTTTTGAGCATTATTTCACTGCCGACAAACCAGTCATCTGTAACTTCCACGGCTACCCGCAAACTCTGAAGTCAATTTTGTTTGACTATACGCATAATCCAGATCGTTTTGACATTCGTGGCTACATCGAAAGCGGCTCTACAACTACGCCGTTTGATATGCACGTGCGTAACAAAACCAGTCGCTACCACTTGGTAATGGCTATCTTTGAAAAATTCGCAAAATCGGGGCGTATACCTTATGAAGAGTCACAGCATATTATTTCAATCTTCCAGGCAAAGATAGATGCGAACACAGAATATATCAAAAAGAATGGTATTGATATGCCAGAGATTGATGAGTGGCAATGGCAAAATCATTAGTATTAGTTTCTAATCCAGGCAGTGCCAGCAGAAAGTATGCGCTGTACGATGGAAATGTCTGCCGGGCTCGGCTTCATTTTGAATATGATAGAGGGCACGTTATTTGTACGATTATTGAAGATCAAGATAGAAAAACAGTTCAAACAGATTTACAAGATATTGCAGATGCTCCCTCTGCCACGGTTACTTTGCTTAATGAACATAATTTATTAGTTGACGATGAGCAGGTTGATAGCGTCGGCCTGAGGATAGTTGCTCCAAGCAGTTATTTTTTGGAAGACAAGGAGTTAACCCACGAGGTGGTGGGTAAATTGGAACAATTGAAAATGTATGCCCCACTGCATATTACAGCTAGTTTGCAGGAACTTTACAAACTGCGTGAACACTTTGCGCATGCAAAGATGTACGGCGTCTCTGATAGCGCTTTTCACCACACAAAACCTGACCGTGCTTGGAATTATGGTCTGCCACTTGAGGATGCGGATAGATTAGATATCAAGCGTTTTGGCTATCATGGTCTAGCAGTTGAATCAGCAATACATCAGTTGCGGGGAGTGGAAAAATTGACGCCCAAAGTTGTCGTGGTTCACCTAGGCAGTGGCGATAGTGTTTCTGCTGTATACCACGGAAAAAGCGTTGATAATACAATGGGCTATTCTCCGCTTGAGGGTCCAATTATGTCTACTCGGAGTGGTAGTCTTGATATATCAGCAGCTCAGGTCTTACAGGCTGAACTTGGCTTTAGTAACGACCAGTTGGATGAGTATCTTAATCATTCGTGCGGTTTGCTTGGGCTCGGTGGGTCGTCAGATATTCGTGAACTACTGAGCCGTGAGGAGCTGGGTAATCACCAAGCGCGGTTAGCCTTGGATACCTACATATACGGAATTCAAAAAGCGATTGGGTCGATGTCTGCTACGCTAGGAGGAATCGACCAGCTGGTCTTTACGGGTACTGTTGGCGAAAGGTCAGCAACTATACGAAAACGGATAGTGCACAGTCTTGCTTATCTTGATCTCGTTCTTGATAGTGCCACTAATAAACAATGTTTTGACCCCAAAGAGCTAACTCTAATTAGTCGCCTTACCCACTCCAAACCTATACATGTTGTCCCTATAGATGAGGACGCCGAAATTGCCCATCATCTACATGTGGTAACTGCCATGTAAGATATCCTCAGCGGTCTGGGTGTGGCTAGTGCTCAGATCAAAACTGACTTTTCCCCGGATACGCTTGATAATCAATTGGCATTAGACATGGGGCATATTTTGATTTTTAAATATAGTAAACTTGTCTTTTAGCGTAAAAAAGTGCATCCTTATAGAGGATGCGTAGAGTTTTTGCCATTATTATTTTTATATTGATCGCTGGTGGATTGTTCTACCTTACCACCCAAAAACACACAAAAGTTAACTTGCTGAGTTCCCAGGATTGGTCACATTTTGCTGGGGCAGAGACTACCGCCCAAGGTGTTCACATCAAGCCTGTCGGACGTGTGCTAACTCACAAAGATACTTCTACTGCGCAGCTAAATCCATCGGTGAATGTCAGAGGTTCTCACTTAAAGGTTTCAGGTGATTTTTCGATCGAAATGGCAATATCGGGTGTAGATAATGGAGCTAGCTTGCAATTTTATGGTCAAGTGCCAGTTATTTACGATGAATGGCGCCAAGAGAGACAAAGCGTAAGGCTAGAGGTGACTACTAGCGGACTTATTGTGCAGATATGGGATGGGACTTCTGGCACTTCAATTGATGAAAGAATTTTCAAAATACACTTGAATAATGACGTGAATATTATGCTGAGTCATCAAGCCGACAGGATTATCATAAAAGTAGATGACAAGACGCTGGGTTCTATTCCAGACCATGATATTTTTGCCCAAAAAACTGTTTGGGTTGGGGCAAATGCAAATCTAGGGACAGACGGCTGGACGCTCAGGTCGCTTACGGCAAGAGGCATCGGTCAAGGCCAGGTGGATATTGATTTGCCCCCTAACGTTGTCGAGGCTCATGATCAGCCAGATGCACTTCGAAATCTTGCATCTGCCAATCCACGGCATTTACCAATTGGTGCAGCCATCTCAGCTTATCCATTATTTACAGATGATCAATACAGAAAAACAGCTTTGGGGCAATTCAGTGCGATGACCCCAGAAAACAGCGTAAAACCACAGTTTATTCATCCACAGAAGAATTTGTATGCGTACCAAGATGCGGATAGTTTGGTAGAGGCAGCACTGCAAAATCAGATGTTAGTTCATGGTCACGCGTTGGTGCTTGGCAAGGCAAACCCCCAGTGGATGCAGAAGACCCCAGAGAGTGAGCGTAAACAAGTTATGACAGATCATATCACCAATGTTGTCGGTCATTTCAAGGGCAAAATTACCGAGTGGGACGTGGTCAACGAACCTCTGTCAGAGGACGATATAGACTATACCAATGAGCGGATGGGTCTGCGAAAGCAGATGTGGTTTGACGCCATGGGTGAGCAATATATTGACACGGCTTTTCAGGCTGCTCGGGCAGCTGATCCATCTGCTAAACTTTATCTGAACGATTTTGGACTAGAAAAGGATGGCAAGCGTTGGGACGCTTTAGTTGCTTTAGTTAAAAGATTGCAGGCAAGGGGTGTGCCAATTGACGGTGTTGGGTTTGAATCACACGTTTATCATGAACCGGATGTTATAAATCCTGAAGTGCTTCATCAACACATACAAATTTTGGCAAGTCTGGGAATTGTATCCAGAATATCGGAGATAGATGTACTGGGTGATGATAAAGACGTTCAAGCAAATCAATATGCAGATATCCTGCGTGTTTGTTTGGATGAGCCTACTTGTACGTCTTATACCACTTGGGGAGTCAGTGACCGATACGGTTCGACTACTCTTTCAGACAGATATCCTATCAAGTTTGGTAAGAGCCTTCTGTGGGATGAAGATTTTGCTCCAAAATCTGCACTTAGTAGCTTGCAAAACGTTCTCAAACAACGATAATCTGGTTATATAATTTTAGTCTGGCAGTACCTTAGAGCTTGTAGCTCTGTCTAAAACTTTTATCAAGCGGTAGTGTTTTGCATAGGGTATCGATCTCAATTTTATCTAGTTCAGCATACGAATAGATGCCGTTTCTATCGGCGATATCTTCTGCATAAGGGCTTGCGACTACACTAATTCCGTAAAATTGAGTGTTGGGATCCGATCCAGATCTATCCACAGCCGCAAAAAAGAATTGGTTCTCGTGAGCGCGAGCTTTCACCAGGTGCTCCATAATAGCTGCCTTATTGCGTCCCTCGTACCAATTAAAACCTGACAGCATGCACTCTACTCCAGCTTTTTTGTATGTCTCGAAAAGTCGAGGAAACCGTATGTCAAAACAAGTGCTTAGACCAAACTTCCATCCATCGAGTTCAAACGTAGTCAGTTCTTTGCCTGCGCAGTAAAGCTCTGGTTCGGCAGACTCTGTGAATAAGTGGTTTTTACTGTACTGCGCAATGAGCTTGCCGTTTTTCGACACCACAAACTGCGTGTTAAAAGGCTTTCCTTTGGGGTTGCGCTCAATAATTCCGCATACCAGCGCGACCTGATTTTCTTTCGCTATTTTTTGGATACCTCTCACACCATGACCGTCTAGGGGCTGTGCAATTTGGTCAAGACTGTCATCAACAATTGTACCCATAAGGCTTACTTCTGGGAACAATATTATTTGAGTTTTTGGCCACAACTTTATAACTTTTTTTACGTGCTTGCTTGTAAGCTCAAGATTTTTGTCCACGTTTTTCCAAGATGTATTTGATGCAACTGTGGCGATGTTCATAATAGATTTACAACTCCTTACTTATCTTAAGTATATCGTTTTAGGCATGGGTGTTATTTTCAACGATTTCTATCCAAATCCCGTCTGGGTCTCGGATAAAGAAAAAGTCATATCCACAGTCACCTATATCTGGCTCAGAGACCAGCTCGATCCCTTTGTTTGTGAGATCGACACGTGCTTCTTGCAGAGAATCGACCTTAAGAGCAAAGTGCTTTTGACCAACTTGTTTGACACTATTGCCCATTGTGTCTCTCGACTCAGGATGATCTTCAAAGTCAGCATACCAAAACAACTCAAGTTTCAAATTACCAAGGCTGAGCAGGGCGATCTTTTTTTGCTTTTCGGGCACGTCTCGTTTAATCAGGGTCTTAAATCCGAGGCGTTCATAAAATTCCAGCGACTTTTCAAAATCACTGGCTGTAACTGCCACGTGGTGTATAGAGTACATACATCAATAATACCAAGCCACTGACAAATTAAGTAGGGATTTTGTTAGCAATTATGAAAAAGCTGCAACTTTACAATGTACGGCATGTCTCATATACTGATGTTAAGTCTATGAATTCTAAAACTCTTGCTGGTGTTACTCTTCGCTTTTCTGGCAATGGCAGAAAACTGGGCTATCCCACCGCAAATATTACCGACAAAACTAATTTGGATGATGGCATATACTTTGGTTATGCAACTTTGGGTGTATATCGTCGCCATCCAGCCATGATTTTTGTTGGTACTCCTGTGACAGTGGGGGATAGCACACGACGCGTCGAAGCACACCTGCTGGATATTGAGGACAAAGACATGTATGACCAAAATCTGCAGCTTGAGATTTTGCATTTTTATCGACCAAACAAAAAGTTTGCCACTGTTGGCGAACTAATAACCGCAATGCACACAGACGAGACAAGTGCGCGTGCTTGGTACAAAGAACATCCTCTAGCTTTAGAATCCGAGCGGGGTTAATCTAATGTTCACTGGGATAATTACAGATACTGCTACCGTCAAATCTCATAAATTAAAAGACGGCATATTGACGATGACCTTTCAAAAGCCAAAAGACTGGAAAGATCTTGGGCTTGGCGAATCTGTTGCTACTGATGGTGCTTGTTTGACTGTGTCAGCTACGGGAAATGATGAATATGACTGTGACCTGATGGCAGAGACACTTAGTAAAACGTCATTTGGGGCAAATATCCCAAGGCGCGTCAATCTAGAACGAGCCCTGCAACTTAGCGACAGGCTCAGCGGTCACTTTGTACAAGGTCACGTTGACGGTATCGGAATAGTGGTCAAGATTAATCAGGGCACTGACCATAAGATATCTATCGAATTTCCCGCTGAATTTGCTGATCTGGTAATTTACAAAGGCTCAATTGCCATCAACGGTGTCTCATTAACTGTTTGCGATGTCAGGCAAAACATTTTAACCGTCGCTTTGATCCCTCACACATTAGAGCGAACAACGATCGGTTCTTTAAAGATCGGTGATGCTGTTAACTTAGAATTCGACATGATCGGTAAATATATCAGTAAAATAATTGAAAAGAGGCAATATGACGCAAATTCCAAATAAATCTAAGGTCTCAACTTTTGACGCTTCTGGTTGGAAGATCGGGATCGTAGTCGCGCAGTTCAACAGTAATATCACTAAGCAGCTACTAAAAAATGTGCTTCAAAGAGCCAAAGACTACAAAATTAATAGATCAGATATCGAAGTTATTCACGTTGCCGGATCCGTAGAAATACCATTGTTACTTCAAACTATGGCAAAAAAGGGGACTTATGACGCTTTGGTAGCGCTAGGATGCGTCGTAAAAGGTGAGACTGCTCATTTTGACTATGTCTGTAAATACGCGACAGAAGGTATTTTACGGGTACAGCTAGACCATTGTATGCCGATTGCCTTTGGTGTGCTTATGTGCGACAATTTCGATCAGGCAGAATCTCGTACGCACTTGAGCGGGGAGCATCTTGACGCAGTACTGCATCAAGCCAAAGCCACAAAAAGCCTAAAATAGTTAAGGTTTTCTTCTGAAGTGATAAGCGTATTCGTCAAAATCGAACGATTTGTAGAATTTGTGTGCGATAGGGCGATCTTTGCTAGAAGCTAAAAAGACGTATTGAAAATTATTTTCCTTGGCAAAATCCTTGGCATTTTGGAACAATTTGCGTTCGACGCCACCCCTTCTTTGGTCTGGTTTGACGTAGAATTCCTCTACTTCCAAAATTGGGTTGGGGTAGCGGACAACTGATCTGGTGGAGTAGGTAATAAACCCAATAATTACACCGCCACTGGTAGCCAAATCTATATAAAAATTTGGGTCATCTATCGATTTTAGATACGAGTCATTGTCATGGTGACAATATCTATCTGGATCTTCGACAAAATCACCGAAAAGTTTTATCACCTCTTCGTAATCATCCTTGTTCGCGTGCCTAATCTTAATATCCATATACAGTGATTATGTCAAAACCAATGCGTCACAGCGTACGAAGCTATTTTAAAATGTCTTCGTTGGCTGCTAAGAGGACAGTGTTAATTTTGCCGTTGCAATCAAATGAGAAGGCAATAACTTTTTTACCACCTGATTTTCCAACTACAGCAATGCTTGGGAAATACTTGCTGTAGCTACCTGCGCCATATGAGCTAAGTGTTGAAGCAGAAAGCGCAAAGTCCCACGTCGAAGTAGTTGGGTCGCCGATAAAATTCGTAATAGCGGTAACTGCTTGGGTTGGTGTATTGGCGGTTGGTGCGCCTGAACCAGCAATAGTTACATCCACATTTGTAGCCATGTAGCCCTCCAGTGCTGCTGTATTCCCGGAAGTTATAGAGGCCTTTATGTTCTCAATGACTGAAGCGGTGGGTGCCTTAGGGGTACAGGCTGTTTTGGCTGGCGCAGAGGTACTCTTTGCATTTTTGGCTTTCTCATCAGCCAATTGTTTCTTTAAGCTCTCCGTTGTTTGTTTCAAAGAGGCTATATCGGCAGCTTGTTGCTTTTGAAAATCTTTGGCGGTTTGTTCACGCCACCAGTAGGCTCCGCCCGCAGAAGCTCCCATTAAAATCAAAACCAGCAGTACCAATAGAGACTTTTTTCCTTTAGATTTTTTAATAGGCTCCTTTATCTGTTCTGTTGCAGTTGATTGTGTTTCTTCGTCCATATCTTCTCCTTTTCTATGGTATTAAAAGTATAACATTAAGCACAAGAATTATGTTGTTATTTATACTTGCACCAGGTTAAAGTCACAAAATACAAAAAACATTATCAGGCTAAAATTTTTTCTATGATTGCGATGATGCTTGGTATATCATGATCGCTTTTGATCAGATATTCAATCGCACCCTTATTTAACGCTCGCTGTGCGTCCTCTTTGTCGGCTAAGTTGGTTAGCATAACCACTTTATACCCTTTTGTCTGGGGGTCCTTTTTTAATTTTTCCAGAGCCTGCAATCCGTTGAGCACAGGCATCATGATATCAAGCAATATCAAGTCAGGTTTGAACGTTTTAGTTTTTTCATATCCTTCCTGCCCGTTGCTAGCAGTCTCCACAGTGTAGCCTTCACAAGCAAGAACACGTCGGTACATTCTAACCATGAGATCGTCGTCTTCAACCAGTAATATTTTATGACTAATTTGTCACTCCTCCTGGGTTCGAGGAAGTTTGGATTTTATCCTCATGTTCTTTGATCTGTGACTCTGTAGCCTTGGTAATAGTCAGGCTAAAAGTTGTGCCTTTGCCAACTTCTGATTTTTCGAGTACTACATCGCCACCCATACATTTAGCCATCATTTTTGAGATGTATAGCCCCAGACCAGTCCCATGGCTGACATCTCTCGTTAGTAAATCAGCCTGAGCTTGTTGGAATTTTCTGAATAATAAAGCCTGGGAATCTTCAGGTATACCTTCGCCGGTATCAGATACGTAGATTTTTATCGCATTATCGAGCAAATCAAAAGAGATTTTGACTCCGCCTTTGCTAGTAAACTTGATTCCATTACCTAAAAGATTGCTGAGTATCTCGCGCGTGCGATCTCTGTCAGCATAAACGACCGGCAGAGGTAGCTCTGGTTTTATGATTTCCAGAAGTAGCTTTTTTCTCGATCCCGTAACGTCGTATTCTCTGATTATGTTTTCACATAGACCATATATGTCGAATACTTGTTTATGGTATTGTAATTTTCCTTGTTCCAATCTTGACATATCCAAAAAATCATTAACAATACTAATGAGACGCAAGCTGGCATCATGTACATCTTGAATAATATTTATAACTTCAGTGTTTTTGATATCATCCAAAAAGTATGTCTGGATGAGAGAGGTGTTGCCGCGTATGGCTGTCAGCGGAGTTCTCAGTTCATGTGAAGCAATGGAGAAAAATTCATCTCGAGAACGTTCCATGATTTTTTGTTCAGTAATATCTTCTATCAAAAGCACTGTTCCTAAAATATCTTTGGTTGTTTTATTAATTATCGGTGTAATGTGTAGGTTCAGACGCAAAATCTTATAAGATATGTCTTTGATGGAAATATTTTTTCTCTCTCGTCTTGATTCGTCTAGTTGTTTTACTAGATTTATTTTATCCCCAAGTGTTTCTTGTATAAAATCAAGATCGATTTTTACCTTTATATCGCTAACGTCAATTGCCCGCGTCGCAGGATAAGCAGATGAGGTATCAAGTGTAAAAATTGCTTTAGCTGCCTTGTTGATGAGTAGCATCTCGTTGTCAGGACCTGTCATTATATAGCCAATAGATAAACTTTCAATAGAGGCTCTTAACCGCGTTTCCTCATCTTTGATTTCTTTTTCCATGGCCTTACGGCTCGTAATATCTTCAACAATCAGCAACAAGCGGGCTTGACCGGAAATACCTCTGTCTTGTATCGGTATCCCGCGGTAGTGGCGGATAGTTTTTTTGTTAGCAAGATGTGAATGATATTCTACTTCAGTCTCAAAGGCCTTCCCAGCAATACCCTTGATAAATAGCTTGTCAAGCCCAACATTTTTATAGCTTTTAAGATGAAGAGCATTTAAGCCAACAGCATTTTCTGGTTTATTCCCAGAAAGTTCTGCCATTTTTGGGTTAAACGAAGTTATTACTCCGACGGCGTCTAAAGTATAAATTCCAAATGGTGCACTAAAAAATACGTCTTGATAAAGTAGCTCAGAAATAGGACTACTAGAAGATTCCATCGGTAGATACCTCAGCAATCGTACGTTTGACCTGGTTCAAGTATGTGTACCTCCGTGTGCGAGTCAGCTTGCTTGGCAAAAAGTGAAGTATCGGCCTCTACAGGTGGCCATGTATCGTAGTGGATAGGTATTGTTACTTTAGGATTGAGATACTCGACTGCTAGTGCAGCGCCTTTTTCATCCATCGTATAGTGTCCGCCAATTGGCAACAGTGCCACGTCTATATCTCCGAAAAGTTTAGGTATAAGCTTCATATCACTAAACAGCGCAGTGTCTCCGGATTGGTATATATTTTTTCCATCAAGATGGATAACAAAACCTGAAGGGGTTCCGCCCCCGGCACTATGAATAGCGGGGGTAATACTAAAAGAAATGCCATCCTCTGAGTAAGTACCACCAATATTGGCCCCAACTGCAGTGATTCCTGCTTGCGATACGTCGTCGCGAACTGTCACTTCGTGAACAGCAAACAGCGTTGAACCATCACGTTTGGCTATCTGTAAAGCGTCTTCGCCAAAGTGATCAAAGTGATCATGAGTTACCAATATATAGTCTATTTTTGGTATTTCATCTATCTGCCGTGCGGCTTTGGGGTTATCGGTAATAAATGGATCTATAAGTATCGTTTTACTACCCTCAATTAATACTGTTGCGTGACCTAGTCGTGTAATTTTCATAATGGTTTTATGATAATGGTTATGTCATTCTCTTGTCAACATTTAGCTATTCAAACTTCGGCTAAACCAATGACGTAATTTTTGCCATAGTGCTTGGCACATTTTGGGCATGTGGTATAAAAAAAGTAAAACTTTTTAATTTCGCGACCAAGCTCTTTTACATAATTTTGCGCGGCTTTGTGCCATTTGCCGGCGTCTTTGTATGGTCCTTCAAAGACTTGCGATATAAATGTTCCGTCTAGGACAACATTGTCCGCACCCTCAATTGGGCGACTAACACCATAAAGCTGCTCAGCCCTCCAGGGTGATAAATCTCGGCTGAGGATCATGACCTGCTCAGGGGGCAGGGTTGCATTTGCTTTTTCTGCCGTTTCGTTGAGCTGTTTCATGATTTTTGCCATGTTCAGAGGCATAAAAAAGAAGCTTTTGGTGTACATCCGAATAAAATGTTGATTTTCAGAAGTCATTTCCTTCTCATCCCACTCATTAATATTGGGTACTGCGCAACACCCGGTTTCGTTTTTGTCTGTATAAGTATTTGGTAAGCTCATTTTCACTTCCTTGTACTTATATTATACTCCCGTAGATCAAGTCAGACCATCCGACTGGCAACGATTTGACTAGCATACAAGAGTATAATTAGAGGTATGGACGCAATTGCCGAAGCTTTTAAATCAGTTCCCCGGGTGGATTTTGTGCCTGAATGGCTAAAAGATCATGTAAACGTAGACACTGCCTTACCCATTGGCGCTGGTCAGACTATTAGTCAGCCCAGCACTGTCCGGATGATGTTGGAGTGGCTTGGGGCACAACCAAGGGATAAAGTGCTCGATGTCGGGTCTGGGTCGGGCTGGACTTCAGCCTTGCTGTCTAATATCATCGGGTCAAAAGGCAAAGTATTTGCGGTTGAGAGGATACCCAAGTTGCTAGAACAAGGTAGAGAAAACTGCAAAAAAGTGGGCGCTTTGAACGTTCAATTTTTCCAAGCTGGCAAAAGCTTTGGTTTGCCCCTGCATGCGCCGTATGATCGGATACTGGTCAGTGCAGCAGCACAAAAACTGCCTATAGAGCTACTGGATCAGCTAAAAGTCGGCGGCAAATTAGTCATCCCAATTGGACACGAAATATTAGAAATTAGTAAAATCTCTGATAAAGATTATGAGACAAAATCACATCCAGGCTTTATATTCGTCCCTCTTAGTTTAGCCTGTCGTTAAAAGACGGATCTTTTAGTTCTTTTTTATTCTGAGCGCTATGGTATGATTTCTTGTCTTGTATCTCATGAGGCTATATACTCGGAAGTAACATGAGTATAACGAATGAAGTAGACCGTATAACGGAAATTTTAGAAAACAGCATAATCGTAGTATTTGATTCCGTACTACGTACTACTTTATACGCATTACCGCAACCGGAGGTTGCCCGATGAGTAGTTCTACCGACAAGCAAGAACAAGTATACCGAAAAACAATTCGTGTTTTGGTGGGTTCACAACTTATGGCCGGTGCAGGGCTGGCAGCAGGGATATCTGTTGGGGCTTTGCTAGCTGAGGAAATGACTGGCTCGACTGGAGCAGCTGGTTTGCCAGCGGCACTATTTACTTTGGGCTCAGCTATCGCTGCGGGACTCGTTGGTCGTATTTCCCAAAGCCATGGTAGACGGATCGGGTTAGGTATTGGTTACTCCGTAGGCGCTACAGGTGCAGCTGGCATTGTTCTGGCAGCCATACTAGGTAGTCTTCCTCTGCTGTTTGTCTCGTTACTCCTTTATGGCTCAGGCACAGCCACAAACCTGCAAGCTCGCTATGCTGGAGCAGACCTTGCCAAGCCGTCCAGAAGAGGCCGTGCAATAAGTACCGTTTTGGTTGCCACCACGCTGGGCGCGGTGCTCGGCCCAAATCTCATTGAGTTGACAGGATCAATTGCCGGATCACTTGGAGTCAGGGAGCTAGCCGGACCTTTCATGCTGGCTGTGCTTGCTTATGGGACTGCCGGCGTCGTAGTTTTTGTCTTTATGAGACCTGACCCTCTACTGATGGCTCGCGCCTTGGCATCACGTGTTTCTCAGCAGACCAAAGACCAAAAGCAAACTACCAGCGACACTGATTCACGGCGCACAGTTAGGCTGGCAGCCGCCGCCATGATAATCACGCAAATGGTCATGATCGCAATAATGACCATGACACCGATACATATGAGATCACATGAGCACAGTTTGGCGGCCGTAGGATTGATAATTTCGATTCACATAGCAGCAATGTACCTGCCATCTCCTCTGACAGGGTTACTTGTCGATCGTTTTGGATATCGTCGTATTCTAGCTTCGGGTGGGCTAATTTTGCTCGCAACTGGAATCTTAGCCTCGGTCGCTCCCGCAAGTTCTATGATTCTACTGGGTGTTACGCTTGGTCTACTCGGGCTTGGTTGGAACTTTGGGCTCATCGCTGGAACTGCGGCTGTCACGCAGGCCACACCGCTTAGCCGGAGGGCCAGCACTCAGGGTTCGGTTGATCTAGCGGTTTCTCTGGCTGGCGCAACTGGTGGAATGGGAAGCGGCTTCATTATGGCTAGTAGTAGTTTTGCGATGCTAGGGCTGGTAGGAGGCTTGCTAGGGCTGGCAATTCTGCCACTGCTTATCGCTTATCGCGAGTAATGAATCCCAATTATCAACAAAGGTCAGTTCTTTAACAGATATCGCTAACTGTCTGTAGGCTGGCCGTTGTTAAAGTCGAGCGTATTGTATGGTGCTTCCGAGCAAAGATCACTAATTATGTTTGGCTTACTTGGGTTCACTACAACTTTCCCTAGCGCCTTAATTTTGTTTGCATCGTTGCTAGGGAACATGCCAAACCAACAGGATGCAAACCACTCATGGGATTGATACTGATTGTGTATGCCAGCCCATTTACTATTTTTAGAAATTTCGTTTCGACTACGGTAGTCATATACGCCAAAGTCGAATCCAAAATTCTTGGTAGCAGGGAAGCCAATGGCAGTAGCTACTACATCGCCTGACTTGAACTTTGTACGAGCGAAGGGAAGATTTGGATCTGTGCGAGTGTCGTCTTTCTTTGGCTCTGGAGTCGTATCGGCGATTTTCTGAAATGCAGGAGCCAAGGTGTATAAATGATCAAAGCGAAAGGCAATACCACAGTCAGTCTCAAAGGTCAGCAAGTACTGCAAAGTTGAGGGGTTACCCTCATAATACCTAGTCAAGCTGACAAGTGTTGCATCGATTGGCATTTTTACTTCCACTTTGCCGTCAGGGCTGTTGTCTATTCTAAAACCACCATGTGGTTTGTAATTATAACCACGGTAAGATCCGGGCATGAGCAAGCTGGTTACTTGAGCTATATCAACAGGTGTTTGGTCAAAGATAAAAGGATTTTTGCATTTTGTGGGTTTGCCACTTTGGGTAAACCACTGGAGCTCCTTTTCGTTGAAGGCCCATTTTACGGGGTCGCTATTTTTAGATTCGGAAGACGTAGGTTGACTACTTTGAGATGATTTGTCTTTGCTTTTATACACATTGAACCCAGCAAAACCAACTCCTGCAACAACAGCAAGGACAATAATGATCAGAAAAAGATGAGCAAAGCCTGATTCATGTGTTTGTTTTTGACACATACAATAACTATATGAAAAGTCTATTATAATTACAACACCCATATTTTTGGCTGGGGATGAGGGATTAAAAGACGGATCTTTTTTGTTCTTTTTATTTATTTTTGAATATTAGATCAAATTTGTGTATAGCTTGGGTTACAGTAAAGTAAGGGGGTAGACAAAGACGTATATTTATAGTAGAATATTAATAATTATGTTACGAATTGCACCGTTTGAGCAGTGTATTGTATATGAGGAGGCCAACAGCTGCGCTTTTGCAAAACAATGTAAAGCCCCCAAAAAATGCGTAGGTATTAGTATTGTGGTCGACGAAGATCATTTTCAAACTGCTAAATCACTAGGTCTGAAACCTGAGATAGATCGGCTAATTCATTTTACGGGTAGTGATCCCGAGACAAATGTTACTAAAATTTCTTTGTGCGAGCCAGCACTTACTGACCCAAGAATTGTTGGAGGAGTAAAGTTACTTATGGCAGAAGTTGATGCAGATGCATTTGTTGAACCTTCTGAGCTGCCTGCTCTGCGAGAAGTTGAAGCAGTATACAGTGGACATCTAACAGATATTGATCAAGTTGCTACTGATAAAGGTTTGCAGGCAGTAGAGTTTGTAACAGGCTCGACTAGCAGTAGTTTCTATCCAACAGGGGACAGGCTTGCTGAAGAGGGTGGAAGACTAGTATTAGTGCCTATCTACGATTTCGAAAGATAGTCATTGATATTGTACTTGGCTGGGGATGAGGGATATCGGCTAAAGCCTCCTCCCTGCGGTGCTCGGAAAATGTGAAAGTAAACTTTCCCGCCTTCCTGCGCTCCTCGTCCACCGAACCCCTTTTGGCGGTTCGTACACCTTATTCTCAATCAGTTTTAATCTTAGAACTAAAGCCCTAACATTAAAACTGGCTGGGGATGAGGGATTCGACCTACCTTTGGCAGGCCCGAAACTTCGCGATTGCCAAACCAGTTGGCATCGGAAGGTTTCCTTGCAGACTGCCGACTGGCAGTCCTCACCCCGATCTTTTTCGGGGGTCAAACCCATTTCTCAACAAGTATTTTCTAAAACCCAAATGGGTTATAAAAAATACTGGCTGGGGCTAGTGGATGAGTTTCAGGAAGATTTTAGACAGGTAACAGAGGTAGTGCGTCAAATAACCGGCTCTATCTATGCGTGAACGTACCTACCCCCCACTACATTATTGAAGGGGGATATACCTACTGTAATTTGCATATTTAGCTTATTAATGTTCTCACGGTTTGCGTTAACCTACAGGGGTAGAAGCCCAAAACACTTGCTCTGTGCGTAAAAAATGTTTCTACCGGGGGGGTCTAGATATTTCCAAGCGGATCAGGGCGTTGTACATTGTCGAATAATGTGCGATGACCCTGCTTGGAAGTAGTGTGTCGTACAAGAACATGTGCGACATATATTGGCTTAGTAAAATCTAAAATCTCTAACAAACAATTCACGTCTTATCAAACATACCCCTACCTTCTCTTTTGCTCTTCTGTGTTCTGTATTCGGTTCGCGCGCAAAAAATATTTGATTTGGCACTATAATTATGGATGTTATGGCTAAGAAAACCACCGCAGTACCAAATGAGCCGAATGATGACCAGTCTTTACCGCAAAAAGTAAACCTGATACTTTTGCGTATCTTAAATGATGCCGCACCAGAGTTGGGGGATTATTACTTAGGGGCTCTACACACTCTCGCAAACACGTCTAACCCCGATAGAATTGCCCAGTCCGCACATAGTCTGCGTGAGCTGATACAGCAACTTCCAAGGCGACATAAAAAAGCCGCTACAAAAGTTACTCCACCCGGATTGCTTTCGGGAGCTTCGAATATTTATAAGACCCGTGATGTATGGAATTCGCTAACCATTGATGACTTCAACACCCCTACTGTTCGTCCTACGGACGTACAGGCGGAAACTAAGTATTACCGCGAATCAAAAAAGTTATGGGAGTTTATAAACAAATACTACCCTACGAACGAAGAAGAACGGCTGAGAATGGAGGCTGGGATCAGGAAAGACACGCCCTTACCACCTAAGCTTCAAAAAATGAGGATGCAAGAATGGAGTAGGTATTACGCAAAGTTTGCAGATATTTCTCATCATGGCTCAACACCAACCGATGATTTTGACCAATTAGTAGAGTCATTTGAAGATTTTTTAATCAGAGAACTAGACCCACAAACAACAAAGGATTTTGCTGAAGTAGCGAAACTGATTAAAGAAATCGAGCAAGGTGACCAAAAGAACCTAGAGAAGTTGATGAAATTGGTGCGCTCAAATCGCCCAAACTACGACCACTTCTTCAACAATATATCAGCTTCAGTATGGCTTGAAATTTTAGAAGCAAATAAGCTTTTAGATCATATAGACGAGCCTTACCCTGCGGAAGAAGGTGGATTCTATATTTTGCCGTGGGTTCCGGCAAATTACTATCAAAAAATAGCTAGAGAAAAACCTGATAAAATTATCAAGATATTAAAAGCTGTTATCGGCACCGAAAACGTCCGTGCTCAAGACCAGATACTTGAGATTGCGAAAGAGTTACCAAGCGATTCACTTGGGTTTATAGTCGCTCAACTTTCAAAATGGCTTAAGGGTAGATATGCGAACCGTGGCCTAGTACCGTTTAGGGTTGGCGACCTTATTGTATATTTATGCGAGTCAGGTTATTTCGAACAGTCTATGATTGCATTCAAAGCACTCTTCGAGCTATTAGAACCTGAAGATAACGAAAGAAGTAAGTACTTCAGACATCCAGACACGCTAACATCGGACAGTTCTTACAAGACTTTGCTCCAACAAGTTCTGCCGAGTTTAATGAAAGTAAACCCAACAGAAACTGTTAAAGAGCTGTCCATTTTATTGAATGACGGGTTAACCATTGAACGAGAATCAGGCAAAGAAATAGACGGAATTATTTATGACGGCTCTACTATTTGGCGACCTGATATTAAAACAAAACAGTACGATCATGAACCCTGCGATATATTGGTTACAGTTATTTATAAATACGTGCATGAAATTGTCTCCTCCGAAGAAGAACTGGAGCAAATAGTCATTGAGCTTAGGAAATATAAATTTGAAGTATTCCACCGAATAGCTGCAACTTTGCTTGACGATGCTAAATCAGAAAAACTTAAAGCAATTAGAAAAGAGATAGTAGATAAAATTGGCGACCCAAGTAAGAAAGACTTTATCGTCAGGGAATCAAATGTTATCCCTGCAATAACCGTTGATGATCTCAAAGAGCTCTCTGTTAAACAAATAATTGAAAAATTTAACAGCTGGGATCCAAAAGAGGAACTTCCTGGTTTTGGTAGGTCAAAATCTGATATTGGATTCGAGTTAAATAAATATCTGGCTGATAAGCCTGATGATGCTTTGACGTTTCTCAAAAGCGAGCTACCAATTAACGATGAATACTTAAGCCATATATTTAGGGGCATTAGACAAGCTTCCGATAATAAGAAAATTAATATCAAATGGGAAGAGTTCATAAAATATGCCCAGAAATATATTTCATCCGCTAACGTAAGAAGCTCTACAGGTAATGAGCGTCAGAATCTCTTTGATCTTATTAATTCAATAGATTCTGGAATTAACCATGATCACATAAAAATTCAAGATGTTAAAACTTTTGAAGATTTAGTTGCTATTTTCAGCTCATTAACAGATCACGTTGAACCGAGTTTAGAAGATGAAGATAAATATACCAAGAGTTCTAGATCGGAAGCGGTTACTCTTGCGATAAACACCGTGAGAGGTGAAGCTGTCGGTGCGCTAATAGATATACTCAAAAATATATCTAGAAACAACAAGGAAGCATCCGCCATACCTAAAGAAAAGAAAGATGCGGTGTACGCAAAGCTTAAGGAAAAGCTGGACATAAAAAAAGAACCTACCCTAGCGGTTCGAACTGTATTTTCAAGAGAATTGCCGTTTTTAGCCTACGATAATCCAGAATGGGTAGCACAGAATCTTGAGCTGATTTTTCCACTCGATGAATCTAAGGCTAAGTATTTTGAAAATGCTATGGAAACATTCATAACGTTTACCAAAGTATTCCCCGAAGTATTTCCAGTCATTAACCCCTACTTAGTTGAATATATGGATAGAATCAAAAAAGACGAAATTAAAAACCCGGATGAGAATACTGTCAATCATGTAGTGGGTCAAATCTTACTTATGCATATTGATAACTTTGTAGATTTCGAAAATCCGGCAATGAAGAAGTTATTTGAAATGCCTGATGCCTTTCTTGAAGAAGTCATGGATTTCTTTGGTCGAGGTATCAAACAAACTGACGGCGACAGGCAAAAATTAATAATACATAAAGCTAAGAAATACTGGGAACAAAGACTAGCTAGTAAAAACGTTAAGGAATCTGAATATGCAAAGTTCGGCTGGTGGATGCGTGCTAATGCTACTGATGACTGGATAATTAAGCATTTTATCGATGCACTTTCTCATTCAGCTAAAATGGACGCATTATATTTTGTGGCAGACGAATTGATTGTATTAGCAGAGACAGACCAAAGTAAAGCATCGAAAATATTTCTGGAAGTTGTTACAACTCAAGACAAAGACAACTTAAATCATATGCTCTACACGCCAGAGCTCTCGACGATGCTTAAAGAAATGCTTGCAAATGGAGGTACTGAAACTAAAAAAAATGCAACAAGGACTATCGATAAGCTTTGTGATATGGGCTATTACAATTATCAAGAACTGATCAGCTCTTGATTAAATATCCCTTAGGCTATACCACTTATAAACTTGGTGGGGTTTGTGCTGCAACATCCGCAGATACTTCAGCTCTAAAAGCTTCAACCTGGTCGGCAAATTCATCGCCAAACGCACCTCGTGCGAGCTGAGTTGCCTGATAAACAGAAAACATTCGATACATTACTGGAGGGTAATTAAGAACACTCGCAGGCATTGGTTCACCACCGAAACCGCTTACCCCTTTATTACAGTCATAGGCTAGAAGTTCAGTAGCCATAACAAAGCCCATAGGAACTACACCACCTTTAATACGGTCAGCCAAAAGAGTGGCTAAATCAACAGTAAGCCGATAGTCGCTCGTACCAAGTTCATCGCCCTCAGTAGCAACACGCTCTTGCAAGTGCGCCAAAAGCTGTTCGCCTGTTCCAACTAATCGATCTTCTTGTTCGCCACCGTTTAAATGTTCTGACATATTATCTCCTATAAATTACTAATTAAGCTGCACTTTGTTCTAGACGACTCATGTAAGTTCTAACAACAACGTCAGTTCTTTGAGTAGTAGCTTCATCAAATGGATCGCCAACTGGTTCAACAACTATTCTGATTTTTGGTGTGTTTTTCTTACTATCGCTTGTACGTCTTACTTCTTTTGGTAGTGGACCCCAAACAGATGTACCATCATGACCAAAGAAATTATCCAGATCAGCACTTGAGTCATAATCACGTCGTTCGGTTTCTAATATCACGCTTACGCCCGTAGCTTCGTCCTGCCATATTGCAGGTTGGCGACTACCATACTTACTGTATCGCTGATATTTTGCTTTTGGTGCATCGTCCTTATCACCTAAATAGTCTTCTAAGTAATCAGCAACGTCCTGTTCACTCACAGGAATGCCTAATTTATCGCAAACTGCTTTTACATCTACAAAGAAGTAGCCATCGCGTTCGGTTTGGTTGACCGGAATCTCAATTGTAGCATTACGCAAACCACGCTTCATGCCTAGGGCACTAGCTAGTTGATCTTCAACTTGATCGCCTGCATAAGCAGCAGAAAGGGTTAATCCAACACCGTCTTTGGTAATTTCTACCTCGCCATTGGTTTTATGGAAGTGTCCAGCACCATCGTAGTCAAAACCAAAGTGGACGCTTTCACTGGTAGCTTTGGCTCTTTTCTTTTGTAGTTGGTTCCATTTGTCCTGAACCTTGCTAGTAATTCTATTACTAACGAACTCACGCATATCACCGCTACGAGCCGCTAACGAGAATAATGCTCCGCCTAGGCTGCCGTGTGCGTCTGCAAATGCTTTATCATTGTATTCAAGAGCGGTTTCGCCACCAGGCGTAGGGTAAGAACCGTCGCCATACATAACAAGTGCGTGCTCAAGTTGTTCAGGGTGAGCAAAGAGGATACCTTTTCTGTACTCCGAAACGTTAAAGTCGGTAATTTCCAGTTCTTTCGGGTCTAACTGCTCACGAGTTAAGGCAGAAATGCCATTCGGATTAGTCATAAGCCATTCTTCATAATTAGCCAAGTCAACAGTCATAGGTTCGCTGTCTTCACCTTGTACTTTCTGTGTACGAGTCATTTTGGCAGGAGTCTTACGACCTGCTTCATCTACTGTGTACTCAAAACGATCAGTTATTGTTGGCTCAATGTAGCCCCAAGTTAGGCGTTCTGTTAAATAGCCTTCATTATCATAAGTAAGAAACTCTTGGTAGCGTGGGCGGTGTCTGTTGTACGAGTGTTCACCTTCAATAAGTTCAAACTTTACCATTCGTCCGTTAGCATCAAATTGATAGTTAATCCCGTCATAAAGTGGTGTGCTACCTTTAGCGTCAGTTTGTCCTTCATACGCACCAGTTGTGTATGTAAGACCTTCGCCATCTTCCTTATAATGCCAAGGTAATCGACGTTTGTGTGGATTAGTAGCAAATATGTCGTGTATCTGGTTTTTTGTGGCTGGTTTGATAGGTTCTGAAAGAGCAGTAACGAGTTCAGGAAGAACTTCTGCCACAACTGCTTTGGTAGCCTCATCATGAAGCCTTAGAGGCCACATAGTATCACGAGGCATATTTATTTGAGGAAAGCGAGATTGAAGCGTAATAGCCTCGTCTACAAACTCACCGCCTTGAGGAAAACCTTCTGGATTTACACCTGATGTAGTCATAAGCGCATATAATACTACAATATTAGATATTAGTCAATGATTTTTAGAAGTTATTTTTTGCGTTTAACAGTAGTCAAAAACGAAGTTCGGTTTTTTACTTCTGTTTTATATTCCTAACAGCAGCGATTGGGTCAAACTGTCCGCTTTGTACGGCGATTATATATTCGCGAGCAAGTCCACTAAGCTGGTCGATAAGTTCATCAACTTCCTCGTCTGTCATGTCTTTGGCTTCTTCGCCCATGATCTTACGAGCTTCTTCGACTGTAATTCTTGAATTAGAGTCCATCGCTAAGAAAAGTTATAAATAAACCTGTTAGGTATGTCAGAAGAATAGCGATTACAACGATCAAGCCAATCCGCCATCCCTTAGCGCGAATGCCGAACATGTAGAATGCTTTGCTTGCATGTTCCGGCTTGCTAGGAGCAAAAAGGGCGTATGGCAGTAACAGGATTGTCGTCGGTGGAATTAACGCGAGTGTCCACCAACCGCTATGTCCGGTGTTTCGCAGTCGCCGAGCCGTCCAGATTATGATCGGAATAACGAGTATGAGGCTCAGTGGTTTTGCAAAGCCAGCAATAAACTCATCACTTCCGGCAACAGTATTGCAGAGCGCAAATGTTGGAAAAACAAACAGCATGGACGCTGTATATGATTTTGCATTCATGGTTGATACTTTTTTCATTCGGCCTCCTACTTGTTAAAAAGAGGCCAATTAAAAAAGGACAACCTCTCTAGATTGTCTAGACCAACACAGGTTGTAACCTATGCTTTCGAGAAGTTGCCCATTTTTGGTTACAACCAATCGAATATGATTGGGCTTTACAAGCCGTGTTGATCTAGACCCCTTAATCATATCAAGAAATGCTGTGAAAAAGGACTACTGTTATGAAATAACTGGACGAAAAACTATAATCATTAACAGGTAAGTTATGTCAAAACAGCATATATCTGATGAGGTGAAGATAGTTGAGATGCCGCAACAAGTGGCAGAAGCTCTACATGCTCAAATAATTGAAACAAAAAACATAGCTCTTGATTTAAAGAATCAGCTCGAGAAGATGCAAAACGATTTAAATACCGTAAAGAATATTGTCAAATCGACAAGTATTAGCAGGTCGGCATGGGTAAGGCTTAGGTATAATAAACGGCTTAGCGAGATAGTTGTTTCTGGGTATTATATTATGAAGTTCGAGAGTACCTTAGAGGGCGAACTACTCCGTTACATGTTCACTAAGCGTGGCAAACCTTTAGATGACCGTTTTCAGTACTCCGAATTCATCAAGGAATTCAAGATAGCAGGCATAGAAAAATTACATAGTGCCAGAGCAATCAGTAAGATCGCATACAATTTAAGAGATCGATTCAGGAAAGAACTTGGGTACGATCAGCTACATGTTGACGCAAAAGAGTTCTACTGGTTAAACGTACGCTAACAGATGTAATTCTTGTCTGTATCTAATTCAGACAATGCTTTTGCTTTAATGCGTTTATGCAGGACAAGCCAAGTCAATTAAGCAAGTCAGAACTAGAGGCACTAGTTCAATTTTCCTGCTACTTGCAGAAATTGAAAGGTATGTAGATGACATCTAGAAAATCAAATCAAACTAAAGGATTGCGACCAATGCAGCTCCGCTTTTTTAGTATGTTAGGAATGGAGAAGCCGAAGCCGATCCCGCCACAGCTAGCCCTAATATATGGATTTCCCCTAGCAGGGATTATTTCTCAGCTACTATTTTGGTGGGGTTTAGAAAAAAGAGATGACGGGTTCATCTTCAAGACTGAAAAGGATTTTATATCAGAGCTCGGCATCACATCAGCTCAGCAAAGGTTAGCAATAAAAAAAGGTAAAAAGCATGGTTTCCTTACTGTTAAGAGAATGGGCGTACCAGCAAAGAGGCATTACAAAATAGATTTTGATCTATTGGTCAAAACTACAATAAAAGAGGCTGCTGAAAAGAAAGTCACTTTGTCTATTAGCCATTACAATAACCGCGAAAAGGCCATGTCGCCTAACGGTCAAAATAGCAGAACTACTACAGAAAGCACTCCAGAAAGCACGACTAGAAAAGGAAGTACTTTATCCACAGCCGACATAATAGCTAAGAAAATGGTAGAATGAAAAAGCTTTTCCGGTTTAAAACTATATCGCAGCGATTTTTTATTTCTGCTCTTAATGGGCGGTTGTGTTCAGAAAGACGCTGCAAAGTTGTTGGACTGGAAAAGCCACAACCGTCCATTTTTAGTTAAGGAGTTTCATGAAGGCAATAATATTGGCGAGAGTATCGACCAAAGACCAAGAGGATAACAACTCTATACCATCTCAAACACGCCGTCTTCATGAGTACGCTGAAAAGTTCGAACTTATTGTTCTCGAGACTTATCAACTCGTAGAATCCTCGACTAAAGCAAACCGCCGAAAGTTTAACGAGCTTATTAATCGAATAAGAGAATCTGATGAGAAAATAGCACTTATCGTAGATACGATTGATCGCTTGCAAAGAGATTTTCGCGAGTCGGTCATGTTAAATGAGCTACGACTTGAGGGCAAAATTGAGCTTCACTTTGTAAGAGAGAATCTGATTATCAATCAGGTATCGAACAGTGCGGATATTCTCCGTTGGGATATGGGGGTAATGTTTGCAAAAAGCTATGTAACCCAGCTAAGTGATAACGTCCGCCGTAGTTTTGAGCAAAAGCTGAAGAATGGCGAGTGGCTGGGAAGAGCACCGTTTGGCTATAGTAACGAAGACACGCCCGAGGGTAAAAAATCGATTGTGCCTGAACCAACACAGGCAAAGATAGTGGGAAGCATGTACCAATGGTACGCAACTAGCTCATATTCTATGAAAGAGATTCGCAAGAAACTTATTGAAGATTACGGTCTAATCAAGTCTGTTAGCAATATAGATAAGATCTTAAAGAATCCCTTTTACTATGGCGAGATGAAAATAAAGAATGAGTTGTACCCTCATAAGTACGAGCCTGTAATTACCCGAGGTATCTTCGATCAAGTCCAAGCTGTAAAAATCGGATTCAACAAGAAAGCTTTTAAGTATGCTGGAATCCCTTATTACTATCGAGGCCTAATGCAATGCGGCGATTGTGCTTGCAGTATTACGCCAGAAAAGAGCAAAGGGCATACTTATTATCATTGTACGCAGTATAAGGGCAAGCACGGGGCTGCATATTTGCGAGAGGAAGACCTAACCGAGCAGTTGATGGTTGCTTTTGAGGCTATCAAGCTAACACCAGAACAATATGATGAAGTAACGACAGTTCTAAAAACCGTACATAAGGATAAGGTTAAATACAAAGCCCAGCATGTGGGGCATTTGCAAACAGAGCTAACGAAGTATCAGCAACGCCTTGAGAAATTATATGAATCGCACCTTGATAATGATATAGACCCAGAATTCTATAAACGAAAGGCTATTGAATACAGGTCTACTCGTGATGCTATCAAGACAAAGCTAGATGCCACCGATAGAGCCGATGACGATTTCTATTTTGCAGTTGATGGGCTAATTCGAATGGCTCAAAGAGCACCTGAATTACTGGCACGTTCTGAAATGGAGCATAGGAGACGGCTTATTAACTTGGTACTTCAGAACCTTACGGTCAAAGACAGAGAACTTCGGTGGGAGTACAGAAAACCGTTCGATACATTGTACCGAACGGCTAAAACTTCAAATTGGCTGGGGATGAGGGATTCGAACCCCCGATGGCGGAACCAGAATCCGCTGCCTTACCACTTGGCCAATCCCCATCGACAAGAGTAATTATATCAAAGAATGAGCCACATGGTACAATAAATGCATTAACAATTAAAGTATCAAGAGTGTAGAGAGGGATCTAGCCCGACGACCTACCAGCAACCCTTTCAGTTGGGTGCTAAATCTAGTCCTGCATGCAGGAAAGATATGAAGAACTCAAATCCTTTCTTGCAAACCCAGGAGGAAGGATATTTTTATGCCAACAATAACAAAGAAAACCAGCGAATCTGTCTGTGCGGGGCACCCAGACAAGATCGCTGACCAAATCAGCGACGCCATAGTCGACGAGGTGCTTAAGCGTGACCCAAATGGTCGCACAGCCGTGGAGACTCTAGTTGCCAGAGACAGAGTAGTCCTAGCGGGGGAGGTCAATACAACTGCAAAGGTAGATTTTGTATCCGTAGCACGTGAGCAGATCAAAAGACTTGGTTACACAGATCCATCGTGGGGCTTCTCTGATGAATCTGTAATAGATAATCATATCCACGCTCAATCACCAGAAATATCCGTCGGTGTCGATGATTTCGGAGCAGGCGATCAAGGCATAATCTACGGCTACGCTACTAACGAGACAGACAAATATTTGCCCACGCCGATAGCCATTGCCCACGACTTGACCAGAGCTATAGACACCGCCCGCGAATCTGGTGTAATGCCACATCTACGGCCAGACGGCAAAGCGCAGGTAGTGATCAAATATATTGATAACAAACCATCCAAAGTAGATCACGTGACTGTCGCCGTGCCACACGATCCGCGTCTGTCACTGGCCAAAATCCAAGAAGATTTACTCAAGCATGTGATTACACCAATCTTGGGGAAGTATGGTTTTAACGTGCCAAAAAACGGGTTAGTGGTCAATGGCACAGGTGTCTGGCATACCCCTGGCCCTAAAAGTGATGCGGGGCTGACCGGTCGCAAGATTGTGGTTGATGGCTATGGGGGATTAGCCCATGTTGGCGGTGGAGCCTTTAGTGGCAAAGACCCCAGCAAAGTCGACAGATCAGCAGCCTATGGTGCGCGTTATATTGCCAAAAACATCGTTGCCAAAGGGCTGGCGGACGAAGTGGAGATAGGGCTGTCGTATTTTATCGGAGCCAAAGAGCCAGTGCAATTTTCTATTGATACATTTGGCACTAACAAAGTTCCAACCGACAAAATCCGCGCATTTGCAGTCAAATTACTCAATCCATCAGTTAAAAACATCGTTGAAACCCTAGATCTCAAAAGACCAATTTATTTGCAAACCGCCTCCTACGGCCACTTTGGTAGAGAAGAATTTCCTTGGGAAGTAATAAAAAAATAGCTTCTTTTCGTCGGCACTAAAGTGCCTTGCACGACATACTTTCTTGTGTTGACAAGAAAGTATGCAAAGAAACAACAGGCTGTTTGAAAAATACATATTAATCCAAACAAACCAAAAGCCCTGTTTTTCCGGGACTCCCTCTGGTCGGGTCTAAAGACCTAGTCCTCAAAACAAGGAGCTTTTGTTCTGCTCGTCTCATCTGTTTTTCAAAGAGCCTGACCACAAGCAGTTAGGTCTTAATAATCTGTGTTTTCTGAAGAAAACACAGTAATAAAAGACTTTAGTCTGCTTATTAACCCCTCAACTAAAAACTCCTTGGAGTAGATAATTACAGACAGATTATTCTGAGGACCAGGGCTTGTCCCCGACTGGAAGGAGTCCCGGAAGAATAGTCTTGTCAGGAATTATCTGGTTCATGGATTGTTCTTTAGTTCCGGGGTGGCACTTTTTGCTTACTTTTTCTTGCTACTGAGAAAAAGTAAGGTGATAAAAAGCCTGGAAGGCTTTAGCGCAATGAAGTTATTTTCATAGATAATATAGTGATTTCAAAGCCGAGGGCTTTAGTCTCAATTAAGCTGAATTGAGCATAAGCGTTTGACCAACAAACAATACTATGCTAATATATATGTAATTGTTTGATGAATCCATAGAATCTGTTACTAGTTTTTACTTAGGAATTGTCAAGGAACAACCAAGTAATACTAAATAATAGAATAGGATTCATTTTTTATGTCCTCATATACTAATACTAATTCCAATAATAGATATCGTTCAGGTCCCAGTCGTCCAGGCTCAAGATCAAACTTTCGGTCAGGCTCTGGTGGTCGAAGCTTTTCGCGCCGACCAAATGGTGGCAACAAAAGACGCGGTCAATACATCGACCCAGCTCGATTCGTCAAGGCTGCCTGCCCAGTAGACGCAGACGAATACACTCCAACGCATACATTTCAAGATTTTAATGTCGCAGACAAGATCAAGCAAAACCTCAGCGCAATAGGTTACACCGTCCCAACACCAATTCAGGATCAGACTATTTCTATAGCTCTAACCGGTACCGATATTATCGGTATTGCAGATACTGGAACAGGCAAGACGGCAGCTTTTGCTGTGCCAATACTGTCACGACTACTAGCCAATCCGCGTAGCAAGGCGTTGATTGTTGCCCCAACCCGTGAACTTGCCCAACAAATCGAGCAAGAATGCCAGAAAATCGGCAGAAACACCGGACTTTTCGGTGCAGTGCTGATCGGTGGATCATCTATGAGCTACCAACTGCGTGATCTCAAGCGAAACCCACGGATTGTTATTGGAACCCCAGGACGAATCGGTGACCACGTAGAGCGTGGCACTCTTAAACTCCAGAATTTCGATATTGTAACTCTCGACGAGGTTGATAGAATGCTAGATATGGGGTTCATCAACGATGTTCGGGCGATTCTCGACAAACTAGCTCCTCAAAGACAGTCATATTTCTTCTCTGCAACGCTTGATCCAAAAGTTAGAAGTCTTATCCAATCGTTCTCAAATGAACCACGGACAATTATGCTCAAAAACGCTCAGGCTAGCGAAAACGTCAACCAAAACGTCGTCAAATACAGCGGAAACTCAGAAAAAATGAACAAACTCCACGATATTTTAAATGACATTGAAGTCAAAAAGGTGATCGTTTTTGACGAAACACAGCGCGGCGTAGAACGACTAAGCAAAGATTTGGTCGCCAAAGGGTTTAAAGCTGACAATATCCACGGCGGTAAGAGCCAGGGACAGCGTCAACGAGCTCTAGCTCGCTTTAAAAGAAGTGAATCAAAAATTTTGATCGCAACTGATGTGGCTGCCAGGGGTATTGACGTAAAAGATATCACTCACGTGATTAATTATTCTGTTCCTCAGTCATACGACGACTATGTGCACCGAGTTGGCCGAGCAGGCCGAATGGGTCGGGTTGGACACGCCCTAACATTTGTATCCCATTAACCATCACAACGCCTTGTCCTGCTTTCTGGCATAGCCAGAAACTCTGACAAGTCTCTTGGCATAGAATAACTTTTTCTTCTGCGGTATTCACCTACACGGTACCATATGTACGGCTTGCTCCATTCCTCAAAGAGAAAAGTTATTCTATACTCAAGTGTGAAGGTTAATATAAATAAGGGGTATAATGACTGGATGACGATAGTTTATAGAGATATTGAATATGGTTCCCACGAGAGGCAAAAACTGGATATTTATTTGCCCAAACATGTGCCAAAATCAACCATAATTTTTTGGCACGGTGGGTCGTGGCTGTCTGGCGACAAATCTAGTTATAATTTGTTTGCAAAATCTTTGACCAAACTTGGCGTGGCTGTTGTGGCAACAAATTATCGACTGTTCCCAGACGCACGCTGGAATACCATTATTGAAGATGGAGCCAGAGCAACGGCCTGGGTCCAAAATAACATCCAAGATTACGGCGTAGAAACTCAAAATATTATCGCCATGGGTCATTCAGCTGGTGCATACATCGCTGCAATGCTGGTTCTCGAAAAAACTTATCTCAGCAAAGCAAAGGTAAAGAGTAACAATATAAAAGGCTTTATTGGGTTGTCTGGACCGTATGATTTTGACCCGCGCAAAAAACTAAGACCAATATTTGACATAAAAGACAAGCTAAAGAAGTGGTTACCAATCAGTTATCCTGGGCAAATACATATTCCTGTTTTACTTTTGCATGGACGATTTGATAGATTTGTGCCTCCAAGGAACTCAAAGCGACTGGCCAAAGCACTTGAACAAAACGGCTGCAAAGTAGTACTCAAGATTTATCCGACTCTAGAGCACTTGATGATTTTACCCGCCGTAGTTCGAGGTTTTCGTTGGCTTGCACCCGTCCGTAGGGACATAAAGAGATTCCTAGTTGATAACAATCTGGTACAATAGGGATTATGATTACACATTATTTCAGTGCTGCACGTTCCAGAAAAATGCAGATTCTTGATGCCAAAAAAGCTGGCAGTTGGTGTCACGCTGTCACGCCAACAGATTCAGATATAGAATATCTTGCCGAAACTTTTGGACTGGATCGAAATATTTTGAACGATGCGACGGATATTTACGAAGCACCGCGTGTAGAAACGGATGAAAACGCTACATATGTTTTCACCAGATTTTGCCACCCAGATGGAGAAAATACATCTACGGAGCCACTTTTGGTTATTTACACAGATACTAATATTGTGACGGTTATGCGCACCCAGGACCAAGTGCTGGATAATTTGATCAACAATACGATCGATATTCTGACTACTCAAAAGACTAAGATTTTTCTGCATATCCTAGACGAGATCAACAAATCTTATCGTGGACAACTGAACTTGGTATCCAAGCAAATTCTCAAATTTCGATCTCAAATGAGACATACAGATATCAACAGTGAACAAATTCTCAAATTTATTGAACTAGAAGAAGATTTGTATGAATTTCTGTCTGCACTGCAACCGCAAGCGCTGGTTTTGACTGCGCTAGAAAGTGGCAAATACATGCAACTTTATGAAGACGATCGTGACATGGTCGAGGACATCATGCTTAGCACCAGCGAGCTGATTGAACTGTCCAAATCCAGGGTCAGAACAGTTAGCAATATTAGGCAGGCCTATGACGTTATTGCCACCAACAACCTTAACCGAACATTCCGTCGTTTGACTTCAATTGCTATTTTTATGGCCATTCCGACTGTTATTGGTGGACTTTGGGGGATGAACGTCGCTGTTCCTTTCCACGCTTATCCGCACGCATTTAGTGTTGTCATGGTTATCATAGGCATTTCTGTACTTGGAGCTGTCGGAATTTTTCGTAGCAAAAGGTGGATCTAGCATCCCAAGAATCTAGCAATTGTTGACTTGCTAATATATGCTGTATAATCGTAAGCGTTAACGATATTAAAAGGAGAGATAATTATATGTCAATAAACGAAAAAGGATTTGCCGCGGTAGGGGTTGCTCTGTTGTCGGTTGTGGTCATCGTTTTGGCTGGGTTGACGGTTTTTGTAGTCAAGCAAAATCATCAATCTATAGCCAACAATCAAGTTCAAACAGCAACTGCTCCAAAAGGAGTAGAAGGAATTACAAATAAGGGACTCGAGGAAGAACTAAAGATAGAAGATCAGCAGGCAACTAAAGATGCGAGTTCCGCAACAGATGAGATAAACGCGTCAGGAGATTTGGAGGGTGCATATGAAGGTTCTTTTTAGTCTAATAATTACGATTTTCGCATTAACTTTGATCAGTCCAACGGCACTTGCTGTTCAAGGCAGTGGTGAGCAAGCTCAGCGCATAGAAGAGCAAAAAACGGCAAAATTAGAGCAACAAAAAGCCAAGCAGGACGAGAAAAAGGCTCAAAACCAACTCAAGGTTTGTTCTTCAATAGATCAAACTGCTAGTAAAATTTCTGGAGAAATTAACAAAAGAAACTCAAAATATTCTAAAAAAACAAACTCAAACACAGAGGAAAGAGCCAAAAAATCTGCAGAAAATCGAGCAGAGCTTGTTGCTAAGCGAGCCGAGTGGGACAAAAAGAGAGAAGCCAGCTTTACCGCCCTAAGGGCAAAGGCTACAACAGATGAGCAAAAACAAGCAGTAGAGGAATACGTCGCAACAGTAAAAGTTGCTATCCAGACTCGACGGGCAGCTAACGATGCAGCTTTTGCTGAATTTCACGCGGGTTTGAAAAGTTTGCTTGATTCATATCGGACCAATTACCAGAACATGAATGATCAAAGCAAAGCAAAATTTGACCAAGCTGTGGCTCAAGCCAAGGCGGACTGTGCTGCCGGGGTTGATCCAAACACCGTCAAACAAAATCTAAAAAATCAGATAAAGTCCGTAAAGTCAGATATTAAGCAGTCCAAATTAGAAAATAAAAAAGCAGAAATCAATGCATTGGTAGAAAAGCGAAAAGCTGCAATAAAGGCTAATAACGAAGCATTCAAGGTCAGCATGAAGCAAGCCAGAGAAAAACTACTAGCTGTCGTACAACAAGCCAAACCAGAACTTTGATTGAAAAACATAAGTATTTATGTTAAAATAGGATAGAAATATTCATTAGTTAAGCCTGTAAGGAAGCAAGTATGCGTGCCACTCAGGATCCATCAAAGATCCGTAATATTGCTGTTATTGCCCATGTCGATCATGGAAAGACTACATTAGTTGATGGTCTGCTTAAACAGAGCCAGACGTTTCGTGATAATCAGGCAGAAATGAAGCAAGATTTGATCATGGATAGTGGTGATCAAGAAAAAGAGCGGGGGATCACCATCACCGCTAAAGTAACTGCTGTGCAACGCGGTGAACACAGAATAAATATCATTGATACTCCTGGACACGCTGATTTTAGCGGTGAAGTAGAGCGGACGCTTAATCTTGCAGATGGTTGTCTGCTGATTGTAGATGCTCAAGAAGGCCCAATGCCACAGACCAAATTTGTACTGGGCAAGGCCCTAGCTGCAGAGCTAAAGCCAATAGTTGTTATCAACAAAATTGACAAACCTGGATCAAGGATCAAAGAAGTTGAAGACGAACTGGCCGATCTATTCCTAGAACTTGCCGTCCATGAAGATCAACTACATTACCCTGTTTACTACGGTGTTGGTAGAGAAGGCAAGGCCTGGAGCGAATTCCCAGAAGACCCAGACACAGACGCAGATTTATCTCCCATATTTGAAGCAATTGTTGATAAAGTCCCAGCACCAAAGGTAGAGCTCGACAAACCGTTTCAGATGTTAGTTACTGCACTGACGTGGGATAATTTCAAGGGAAAATATGCCATTGGCCGAATAACCAGAGGACGAATTAACGCAGGTGCGCCCGTTGCCCTTTGCAAAAAGGCCGGCACTGTTCAAAAAACAAAAGTTGATCAAGTATTCATGAGTCACGGTGTTAGTAAATTCGAAGTTCCAGAAGGCGTGGCTGGCGATATCGTCCAATTGACAGGAATTGCAGACGCACAAATTGGCGAGACTGTTGCGGACGTAGATAATCCAGATGCTCTGCCAGTAATTGAGGTAGAGGCACCAACTCTAAAAATATATCTGGGGCCAAATACCAGCCCGCTTAAAGGCACAGAAGGTGAATTTAACACGTCCAGACAGATCAAAAATCGACTAGCCAAAGAGTTAGAAATTAACGTTGGTTTGCGGGTAGAGGACAGCGGGATTGGCTTTTTGGTATCCGGACGTGGTGAGTTGCACTTGAGCGTACTAATAGAAACTATGCGACGTGAAGGCTATGAATTTGAAGTTGGACGTCCACAAGTTGTGACTATAGAAAAAGACGGGCTGACGCTGGAACCCATCGAAGAAGTTATTATAGAGGTACCAGCAGAGCATGTCGGTACAATTCAGATGGAATTCGGCTCACGCAGAGCAACTTTTAAAGAACAATTTACCAATGTAAACGGCGTCACAAAATTGATTTATGATATTCCCACGCGGGCTCTTTTGGGTGCCAAAGGAATTTTGCTGACCAATACAAAGGGGACGATCATCATGCATACTCTTGCGGCCGGACATCAACCGCTTGGGCAGCAACTGCAACAGCTCAGAAGTGGTGTATTGATCGCCCACGAGGCAGGCACAACTACCCCTTACGCATTGCAAAATGTTGAAGCTCGCGGAGTATGTTTTGTTGGTGCGGGAGTTACAGTTTACGGCGGTCAGATAATCGGGCTCAACACTCGATCTGATGATATGGAAATTAACGTTTGCAGAGAAAAGCAATTGACTAATATGCGTAGTAGCAGTAGTGACGGTGTGGTTCAGCTAACTCCACCTGTGGTGTTTAGTCTGGAAGAGTGTCTGGATTTTCTAGAAAACGACGAATTGCTAGAAGTCACTCCAAAGAATCTACGGTTACGCAAAAAAATTCTTGACCACAACCTCCGCAAACGCGCCAACAAGTAACCCAAAATCTCCACACCACCTTGCCTGACTTCTGGCAGAGCCAGAAACTCTGACAAGGCTCTTGGCATACAATAACTTTTTCTTCTGCGGTATTCACTTCACCGTATTGTAGATACGGCTTGCTCCATTCCTCAAAGAGAAAAGCTATTCTATGCTCAAGTGTGAAGGTTGTGTAGTCGCAGGACTTAGAGCCCTAGGATATTTTATTGCAATTTCTGCATATGCCTTCGAGTTCGAAGTTGTGGCTTGTTATCTCAACTTCAAATTCTTTGCCTAGTTTATCGATGTATTCGTCGATAAACTTCGGTTCTTCAAATCCGAAAGTCTTGCCACATTTTGTACAGTAAACATGGTGGTGGTGAGGTTGGAAGATTTCACCAAGTTCAATTTTATATTTGAACCCAACATAAACTTTTTTAACTATCTCAAGCTTTTCGAACAAGTCAATCGTACGGTAGACGCTGGCACGGTCAATCATATTGCCAAGTGGTAGGGTGATCTCCTGTATAGAGAGCGGTTCTTTGCTATTACCGAGCAGTTCAAATACAAGTCTTCTTGGTCTAGTAAGGCTTAGCTGATTCTTCTTTAATAGTTTTAACAGATTGGATGTATTTGTCATATTGCAATAATTATATCAAATTGCGACAAATTTGCAATAAACATATTTAATAATTATGATGTTGATATGTTAGCTTTACTTTTTGCAATTATGAGTGCTATTTCTGCCGAGCTTGGTGGATTTTTAGCTATATCTAGACAAAAAAAGCTCAATTATATTTTAGGATTTACAGCTGGTGCGCTTATTGGTTTGGTGGCTTTTGATCTGTTGCCAGAGATATTCGAACTTACGAATAGTAACAACATGGATATAACTTGGCCTATGGTTGCACTTGTAACTGGTTTTTTGCTGTTCCACGTAGTCGAAAAATTTATTTTGGTTCACCAATCTCACGAAAAGGAGTATACAGTTCATACTCACCCATATGTTGGCATTGCTGGAGCATCAGCACTCATCGGGCATAGCTTACTTGATGGAATTAGTATTGGCCTAGCTTTTCAAGTAAGTGACTCTGTGGGTTTGGCAGTAGCTATTGCTGTTATTGGACACCGTTTTGCTGATGGGTTTAACGGAGTTAATTTGATGCTTCGACACAAAAATAAAAGAAACATGACTATGAAAGTGTTAGCACTTGTCGCCGTAGCGCCAATAATCGGAGCTTTGTCTACATTATTTTACAGTTTCTCAGAAGCGTTTTTGGTGATTTACCTAGGCTTTTTTGCAGGGTTTATCTTATACATTGGTTCTAGTGATATTTTGCCACAAGCACATAGCAAAGACTCATCACGCGTAACGATAGGATTAACTATTCTTGGTGCTGTGTTCATCTTTGCCCTAACTCGCTTAACCTCATAAAAAACAAGGGCGACTATTTTAAGAAGTAACGCTGTAATCAACACATTTTCTTCATCTGGTGCAAGGACGGACCTTGCACCAATTTGTTTTGGATGGATATTATATAATTTGGTGATGGTGTTGATGATTCAAGTCGAGTATAATTGAATTAATGAATATCGCGCTTTTGGTTGTATTAATCGGCTTGGTGCTGGTGCTTATATGGTTAGTTGGATTTAAAAAAAGCCAGCCTCAAAATGATGTCGCTCAGTTATTAAAAGCTGATCTGGACAATCTCCAAAAAGGCGTGGTTGACCTCAAATCTAGTTTGCATGAGAACATCAACGAAAAGTTGAGTAAGAATCAGACTACACTTAACAATTCTATCCAGAAGCAATTCGAGCAAAGCGCCAAAATTATCGCAGAAGTTTCGACTCGTTTGACTAAACTAGATGAAACCAACCGCGAAGTCAAAGACGTCGCGACGGAGCTAAAGACTTTGCAAAATGTTTTATCTAATCCGAAGCAACGCGGTGTTTTGGGCGAGTATTACCTCAATCAAGTGCTGGAAAATGTTTTTCCACCTGACAGATTTGCTTTGCAGTACAAGTTCAAAAACGGAGAAATCGTTGACGCAGTGATATTTCTAGAAAAAGGCAAGATTCTGCCGATTGACTCAAAGTTTAGCCTGGAAAACTATAATCGACTGATTGATGAAAAAGATAAGACAAAAAAAGATCAATTTGTAGCCGAATTTAAAAAAGATCTGAAGCTTCGGATTGATGAAACAGCCAAGTATATTCGGCCAAATGAAAATACGATGGACTTTGCCTTTATGTTCATTCCAAGCGAGGCGATTTATTACGATTTGTTAATTAACAAAGTCGGTGTCAGTGGAGCCAACGCCCGGGACCTGATGGAATATGCCTTTGTAGAGAAAAAGGTTATTATTGTCAGTCCAACTAGCTTCATGGCGTACTTACAGACGGTACTTCAGGGACTGCGCAGCTTGCAAATAGAAGAGCAAGCCAAAGATATTCAAATTAGAGTAGGACAACTGGGCAAACATATCTCTGCCTATGATCAGTTAATGGCAAAACTTGGCGGGTCACTTGGCACAACAGTCAACCACTACAATAGCGCCCACAAGGAACTCAAAAAAATAGATAAAGATGTGGTCAAAATAGCAGATACAAATCCAAGTGTGGAACCGCTGTTAATAGATAAGCCACTTCAAGATGACTAGGTGGATTTATTGCCCTCAGTGCAAGTTAGAGCTTGATCAATCTGGCAAATATCCTAAGTGCCCTAGTGGTCACTTCATAAAATATCCTAATCCAGTGGCTTCAGCTTTTGTTTTTATAAGTTTTCACAGTAAGTATCTATTTCTTAGGAGAAACTATGAACCAAAATTTGGCTCATGGAATGTTCCGGGTGGTTTTGTAGAATACGGCGAATCAGCAGAACAAGCGCTTGCTAGAGAGGTTAAAGAAGAAACACAGCTGACAATAGACATATCAAAACTTAAATACCTAGGGTCTTTTTATCAGGAATACGGAGACAAAAATGGTACAAAAAACCTGGGGATCGCTTTTTGCTTAGAGCTTGAAACTAGACCAGAAATTGTGCTGAACCAAGAACATTCAGAATATATTTGGCGAACATTAGAAGAAAGTCCAGAAATTGAATCTACAGATATTAGTAATGCGCTAGAATTTTTAAAAAAGATCAACGACATTAATAATTAGCTGATATAATCACTTTATGGAAGAACAAAAGAAAAAACCAACCATTAAAAATCCTAAAGAGGTAGCAAAAGCTCTTGAGGTACTGTTCGCCAGTGATTATATTGATGTTAAGCGGTTACACTGGGAGAACTTTGTCAGAGGCATGTTCTTTGGCGCAGGTGGCGTGATCGGCGCCACAATATTTATAGCAATAATTATCTGGTTCTTGTCTATTTTTGACTCGGTGCCAGTTATTGGCCCAATATTTGAAGATGCCAAAACAACTATAGAAACCAAACAGTAGTACTTACTTAATTAAAGACAAAGACAGGTAGTCTGCACTTCGCGAAGATTTACCTCAGACCGAGTTTGCTAGAACACGCGGGCCATGGGTTCCAGCCACGTGAGGCTTGAGTCTCTCTGGCTTTTGCATCTTGAACAGCAGCAGGCGCTAAGTCAGCACGAGCGTAACCACCATAGTTATTCCAGGTACCATTGTTGTACTGGTATGCACCATAGTAGCCATTACCTGTATTGATATTGTAGTTTCCACCAGATTCACAGGCTCTTAGTTTTGCCCAAGCGTCATCGCCAGCTGGTTGCTGAGTGGCAACATTAGCAGTAGTTCTGCGAGCTGTGGTTGTTCGCTTGGTGTATGAGCTCTTCTGGTAGCTAACAGGTGCTGACGACACTACGCCGTATCCACCAGGAAGCTCTCTTGGGGCAACTGCTTCTTTGCTTGGTATTACTAAAATTTGACCAACATTTAGCTGATCTGGGTTGTCCAAGCTTGGGTTTGCGTCCCAGACTAATTTCCAGTTTGGCAAACTGTGTTTTGTCGCAACTAGCGACAATGAGTCTCCAGCTACTACGCTGTAACTCGGATTAGGCTCTGCGGCTTTTGCACCACTTGGCAGTAAAACCAAAAGTCCAAACAACCCCAAAACAAATATTAATATTCTTAATTTCAAAACTTATCTCCCTCTTATTTACTCTTCTTACCTACATATTCCCGCCCAAAAATTCACATTATTTTTTGAGCGACGAAATGATACAGTATCAAAAGCAAACTAGGCGTGTCAACAACATTTAACAAAATTCAGTGCCTGAATATAGGCAAACTCATCAGTTAAACAAGTAAAATTTCTTACAATTTTGAAGCTGTGTATAATGGTTGTGGCTAATACATCAAATCAAGGATTTCCCAGCGCGCAGACGCTCTCTTTTTGGATGTTGATGCGATTTTATAGATTATCGAAAGTTGGTAAATTCGACAGGGAAATCAAAGTCTGTTGTTTTGATAATTTGCATGGCAGATTGCAATTCATCCTTTTTTTGGCTGGTGACACGGATTTCTTCACCTTGAATTTGAGTTTTTACTTTAGGTAGTCTGTCGCGAATTAATTTGGTAATTTTTTTAGCGTTTTCTTGATTCAAGCCCTTTTTAAAAGTAATGGTCCAGGTTGTTTTGAGGTTAGAGGTTATTGGTTCACTCGAAATATCGAGTATTTTTTGGCTTACGCCAGCGCCTGCTAATCTTTTTCGAAGAATTTCGATGATACTATCTAGATGGAACTGGCTGTCGCCAGTGATTTTGACGCCTTTTTTGTCATCAATAAACTCAAGCTTTGCAGAAGTACCTTTAAAATCATAGCGATTGCTCATGTCCCGCTGAGCCTGCTCAACCGCGTTAGTAACCTTTGCTAGGTCGTAATCGCTTACCACATCAAAACTAAAATTCGCCATATAATGTATTCTAACACAAACTCAACTGTACAAGAACGTTCCTTGTACAGTAAAATAATGATATGCCTGGCAGAAACGTAATAAAACAATTTGAACCAGATGCTGCCTATCATATATATAACAGAGGTGTCGATAAGAAGATAATTTTTCTAGATGAGCGCGACTATGCTGTTTTTTTAAGTTTGCTCAAGTATACTATTATCCAAAAAGATGATCAATTCGATAATTCGTTAGTCTCAGAGGCCCAGCGATATAATTTTCGTCGCCTCAACTTGGCTGAGTCGGTTGATCTTCTTGCATACTGTTTAATGCCTAATCATTTTCACCTGTTAGTATATCAGCACAGTGAAGACGGTATAACTAAAATGATGCGTTCTGTAGCCACGGCGTACAGCATGTATTTCAACAAAAGATATAAGCGCTCCGGAGCATTATTCCAAGGTCGTTATAAAGCAAGTCGAATTCATAGTGACAGTTACTGGCAACATATAAGTAGATATATCCACCTTAATCCACTTGATGTAGGCGATAATTACAAGTCATATCCTTATGGAAGTTTTAAAGCATATTCCGGCGAAATAAGTGTTGAATGGCTGAATACTGACATGATTCTCGGTAATTTTAGTAGTGTCAAAGAATACGTTAAATTTCACGATGACTACATCCCACGCAGAAAAGAGCTTCTTGATGTTAAAGAAATGCTAGCAAATTTTTAACGAAACATCATGTACAAGGACGTTCCTTGTACGTGGAGATGTTGGGTGTTTACGCTTATTTATGGATCATAAATACTGTATAATATAGACCAAGATGAATGATAGTAAAATTAAAGAGGTAAAAGATCTGTTGATCGTCCGTTTTGAGAAAGACAAAAATGTAAATATTTTGCGTGCAAAAGAGCTTAAAGAACTTTATGGTATTTTGCCTACTCTACCAGAAGATCAGAGAGCCGCTTTTGGTCAATCAATCAATAAGTTAAAAAATGAGTTAAAGGAATTAATCAGCAATACCCAAAACAAAGCAGAAGAAAAACCGCTAATTGACGTAACTGCACCGATTGATGTAAATGCCCAAAAACCAGAGGTTTTATCAGCAACTATTGGATCTGTTCACCCGATAATGCGAGAAATTGCCAAGATCAATGATATTTTTTCAAAAATGGGCTTCGAAATCTGGGAGAGTCGTTATATTGATGATGATTACCATATGTTCACTAGTCTGAATTTTCCAGAAGACCACCCAGCACGCGATGATTACGACACATTTATAACAGAGGAAGGCTTGATAGCCCCAGCGCACACTAGTACTATGCAAAATAGGATATACAAAGCCAGGAAAAAGCAGCTTGAATCAGGTCAGCCGATTGCTGCTATAGTTACAGATAGAGTGTTCCGCAACGAAGATCTGGATGCTAGGCACGAGCACACTTTTTACCAGTGTGAAGGTGTCTATGTAGCAAAAAATGTCAATGTCGGTAATCTAATAGCCACATTAGAAGAGTTTTTATCCAGTTATTTTGGTAAAAAGGTAGAGAGTCGAGTTAATCCATTCTATTTCCCTTTTACCGAGCCAAGTTTTGAATTTTCACTGAGCTGCCCATTTTGCGACAAAAAGGGTTGTCATATCTGTTCACAGGCTGGTTGGATTGAGTTGCTGGGTTGCGGCATGATCCATCCGAATGTTTTGAGTGAAGGCGGAATAGACCCATTAGTTTATAGCGGATTTGCATGGGGGCTTGGCATAGAGCGGCTGATTATGATGAAGTATGGCATAGAGGAAATTCGTCATTTTCATAGTGCAAAATTAGATTTCTTGAGGCAATTCGCATGACAAAAAATATTCAAATTGTTGATGACGTTGACGAGCTTATAGGGCATAAGAAACGTGATGAAATTGATTACACCAAAGATACTTATCGCTCAAGTGCATTGTGGATTATAAATTCTCGGGGCGAAGTACTGATAGCCCAAAGAAAGACAACAAGAGACAAAGATCCCGGGAAATGGGGTCCGTCCGCAGCGGGGACAGTAGAAGAAGGTGAAACCTACGACACTAACGTGTACAAAGAGGCAAAAGAGGAAATTGGGCTTAGTGGCTACACATTCAAGAAACTAAAAAAAGAAAAAATAGATAAGCCCCGATCGCAATTTGTTCAATGGTATGGGGCTGTTGTTGATGAACCAATAGAATATTTTACTGCTCAGCTAGACGAAGTAGAACAACTAAGCTGGGTCAAAGAAGAAGAGTTGCTCGATGATGTTTCAAAAAATCCAGACAAATATGTATTTCTTATGATCAGTGCACTAAATTTCTTGAGGCAATTCGCATGAAAAATGCAAAGAAGATTGTGATTGCAGGTGATCATTATGCTGTTGAACTGGTTGCAAAAATAGAAGACTACCTGGCACAAAAAGAAATAGAATTTGAAAATATGGGATCGCATTCGTCTGACCAAAAGCTTGCTTTGCAAGAAATGATCCCGTCTGTAGTAAACAAAGTTTCTAGTGAGGCGGATGGTATTTTAGTGTGCGGAACAGGCGTTGGTATTGAGATTGGCGCGAATCGATTTAAAGGTGTTAGGGCGTCACTTTGTGTTTCTCCAAGGACAGCCGAAAATGCTCGAAAATACGATAATGCGAATGTACTGTGTCTAAGTGCGTGGGAAACAAATAATCCAGAAGACATTCTAGATGCCTGGTTTGATTCTGAGTATGATGGCAACACAAAACGTCTTGAAATGCTCGAAGAATTCGATAGGTGGGCAAAATGAAGTTAAGTGCAGAAATTATATTGAGGCAATTCACATGAAACAAGTTACAAAAATATCAGTTGACGAACTCAAAGACATGGCCAAGAGAATGTATGCGCCAATTGTCAAAGCAGTCGTCGACGTAAATAATGGATGCGTTGTTATTGACGCAGAAATGCATGTGGACGAGGAGCAATATCAACTCGAACAAGGCTCACAACAAGTAGATTTATGGGGGATCAATCTGCATCCGCATGAATATGGTACAGACAATTTTATTGAATACGATTCTATGATAAACATTCGCCCAAGTCAGAATAATCCATCCCGCAGCGTCCATGATGAGAAAATTCGGCAACGTGTAGATGAAATTATTGCAGGGGTTGTCTATGAATAATTATAAAATTGACCGCAGGCGATGGGCAAAGATGGACATTCAGAACCAAATGGGCAATATTGGCTCGGAGGTTGGCAGAGCAATTATTGCAAAGCGTGAGGGCAACGAAGAACGTTTTGAAGGGGCACTACGTAGGGCATTGGACCTATTTAGTGCGACTACGGAAGTTTTGATTGAGCAAAAATCCCCCCGAGCCCGAGAAGTTTTGCGAGCAAAAGACCAATTCCTGCGACTATTTTTTGATGGAAAGTTTGAAAGCGATGCAGATAATATCGATAGGTACTTCTACCAGTTTGCACTAGCAGCGAGGTCCAAAAAATGAAGTTAAGTCTTAATATTTGTCAAGAATTTAGTAGTGTTGATCTTAAAACGCTTTCAAAAGATCAATTAATTGAAAAGATCAATCAACAGATTGGAGCAACTGAGGAAGTTATTGATCTCGGTGCACAGTACCAAGGCGTTTTAGTAGCTAAAATTGTGTCCTGCGAGAAACATCCAGATGCTGACAAACTAAGTCTATGCAAAATAGATGATGGCGGAGCCAACAAGCAGGTTGCACGAGATGCCAGTGGCTATGTGCAGGTAGTTTGCGGAGCGCCAAATGCCCGCGAAGGCCTGATTGTAGCTTGGATCCCGCCTGGGGTAGTTGTGCCAAGTACTGTCAACAAAGATCCTTTGACTTTGGAAGCTAGAGAAATACGTGGACAAGTCAGCGGTGGCATGCTTGCTAGTGAGAGTGAGCTGGATATTAGTGGTGAGCACACAGGCTTGTTAGAAATTAATGCTAGCGACGAAGGCGAGGAATTAATCCATCCTGGTACTGAATTTAAAAAACTCTACGGACTTGATGATCTTGTTTTTGATGTAGAAAACAAGATGTTCACCCATCGCCCTGATCTTTTTGGACAATTGGGGCTAGCGCGAGAACTGGCAGGAATTCAGGGACTAAAATTCAATTCCCCAACCTGGTATACAGAAAATGTTAAATTCAAAGACGCCGAGAATTCGCTTGTCGTAGAAAATCAAATCCCCAAGCTCTGCGCCCGATACATGGCTGTTGCGCTGGACGGTATCAAAGTCGGTCCTAGCCCTACCTGGCTGAAAAGCAATCTACACAGACTAGGTATTCGACCAATCAATAACGTAGTAGATATCACCAACTATATGATGATTCTGACCGGTCAGCCCATGCACGCATTCGACGCAGACAAAATATCTGGCAAGATTATCATCAGAAACCCCAAAAAGGGTGAAAAAATGACCCTGCTTGATGGCAAAGAGATAACGCTTGACACTGGGTCCATCTTGATTGCGGATGAGCAAAAACCAATAGCTCTTGGTGGTGTGATGGGGGCAAAAAACTCTGAAGTCAGCAAATCTACAACTAGAATAATCGTTGAATGCGCTAATTTTGACATGTTTAACATTCGACGTAGCTCAATGCATTACGGGATTTTTAGTGACTCTGTGACGAGATTTACAAAAGGCCAGTCTCCCCGTCAGTGTGCAGCCGTGCTGTCTCAATCTCTCGGACTTTTTGAACAACTAACCGGTGGCAAACAAGCCAGTGATATTTGTGATGAATATGTAGTGCCAGCCAAACCAGCAAATATCGACGTAAAATTAGTTAATGAGTCGCTTGGCACAGATTTGTCGGATACAGACGTCGCCACAATACTCAATAATGTAGAAATCAATGTAGCCGCAGGGGGCAGGGGGCAACAAGTTCAGCCGCCATTTTGGCGCACAGATCTAGAAATTTATCAGGATATTATCGAGGAAGTCGGTCGGCTTTATGGATTTAACAAATTGCCAAAATCTCTACCAAGCAGAACCACCACGCCACCGATAACCAACAAAGAAGTTGAGCTTAAAAAGAATCTGAGACAAGCATTGGCGAGCTTCGGTGCAAACGAAGTTCTAACATATAATTTTGTCCATGGAAACTTACTGACCAAGGCAGGGCAGACACCGGAAAATTCATACAAACTTCGCAATGCACTGTCCCCCGATCTAGAATATTATCGTCAGACAATTACCCCAAGTTTGTTGGACAAAGTTCACCCAAATATCAAATCCGGACACGACGAATTTGCCCTGTTCGAAATAGGCAAATCTCATAACAAAGTACATAGCAAAAAAGATGAAGTACCCCAAGAGCTTGATATGCTGGCTATGGTTTATGCTAATAAAAAGCCAGCAAAAACAGATGGATCAGCATACTTTCAAGCCAGAAATTATCTTGATCAATTAATGGCTTCGTTTGGGCTCACCCTAGAGTACAAAACAGTCGGTGACGACATGATATTTCCCGTAACTGCTCCTTTTGATTTTAAAAGATCAGCACTGGTAACTACCAAAGAAACTAAGACGTTTATTGGCATTGTCGGTGAGTACAAACAAGAAGTTGCCAATGGCTTTAAGCTCCCAGATGTCTCAGCAGGATTTGAAATTGGCACTGCTCATATTTTAGAAGCGCTAGGCAAAAAAACCGACAGTGGTTACAAACCGCTTGGTCGTTATCCTTCCACGACGCAAGATATAACCACCAACGTTGCTGGCGGCATAAGTTACCGCGAAGTATTTGAAACGATTAATGCCAAACTAACAGCGTCTGACTATGACTACCAGATATCACTGGTCGGTATTTATCAACCTAACAAAACTAGTCAAAAAAACATCACCTTCAAAATCACATTGTCGCGACCGGACAGAACCCTAACCACAGAAGAAGTGAACATATTGACACAATCCCTAGTTGACTATTAGCCCAAATGGGTTTAAAATAATAAAACGTGCTACAAAAACAAAAACACACAACTATTCATGATATAAATACCGCCGATGTCGATTTGGCTCTGAGGTATATTAATGCCAAATGGGATGATTTAGTGCGATTTTACCCCGAAGACAATGACACCTTGATTGGCTTGCCTCGTCCGTACGTTATACCAAGCACAAAAAATTCATCAGGCTTTGCATTTGAGGAAATATATTACTGGGATAGTTATTTTATTGCTCAGGGACTAATCAGGTCTGGCAGGCCAGAACTAGCAGAAGGTATGCTTGAGGATTTATTGTATTTGGCCGATAGATTTGGCTCAATACCAAACGGCAGTAGATATTATTTGACAGGGAGATCACACCCGCCATTTTTGACCAGCTATATTCTTGACATCTACAAAATAAATAATGACAAAAAATGGCTAAAAAAAGCTAAAAAAGTTGCAGAAGACGAATATGAACATGTTTGGATGAGCGACTTGCATCCAAATTGGCGGAACGTGTTCCACGGACTTAGTCGGTACTACGATATCAACGTACTGGACAAGCTTGCAGAGTGTGAAAGTGGTTGGGATATGACCACTAGGTTTAACGACGAATGTCTGAGCTACATCCCGATTGACCTGAATTGTCTGCTATACAAATACGAAATGGATTTTGCCGAAATAGCAGGGATTTTAGGGGAAGTAGCAGAGGCAGAAGTTTGGAAAATGAGGGCAAAGAACCGCACAGCAAAAGTTAGTTATTACCTTTGGGATGAAAAAAAGGGATTCTTTTTTGACTATAACTACAAAACAGATAAATTGTCAGATGTCTGGTCTTTGGCCAGCTATTATGCTTTGTGGTCCGGTCTTGCTAGCAAAGAGCAAGCAGAAAGATTAGTTGATAATCTGGACAAATTTATTTGCAAAGGAGGGCTTTCTGCAACCTCAGAACATAGCCATAGTCCATTGCCAGCTGGTCATTACCAGTGGGCTTATCCAAATGGTTGGGCGCCTTTGCACTGGATCGTTATCAGGGGGCTGGAAAAATACGGCTACAATGTTATGGCGGAGTACATCGCCACGAAGTGGATTGATACAAACACTCAATATTTTGCCGATAATGGAATTTTCCGGGAAGCCTACAATGTTATTGATCCGGCGGCCAAGCCAGAAGAGGGGCTTTACCCACCACAAGAAGGTTATGGCTGGACAAACGCCGTCTATATTGACCTAGTAAAAGATTATCTCGACCTATAGATTTGTTGTAAAATATTTGATTTTTGTGTTTTGAGCAATCGAACTTGCTATAATATATTGAACTTAAGTTTGAGGGGGATATGTCAAAGGTAAAAGCAAATAGTACTAGAATATTTATTTTGGTGATGGTTGTGGCTTTTGCTGTTTCGTCGCTTTCACTGAGCGGTTTTGTTATCTGGGATATAGCAAAAGGTGGTGGCAAGAAGAAGTCGGCAACAGATAATCTGCCAGCAGAGGTCCAACAAAAATTAAACGAGCAAAAAGCTGCTCAAGCAGCAGGAGGTAATAAATTGCAAGGAACACAACTAACAGGCTTTACGCCAATAGCAAAAGTTGACAGTCTACAATCAATCGATACACAGGTCGGAACAGGAGCAGAAGTAAAGGCAGGAGGCAAGGTTACTGCGCATTACACAGGTGCTATTGCCAGCACTGGCAAGATATTCCAGAGTAGTTTAGACTCCGGACAACCATTTACTGCGTCGCTTGACGGAGTGATTAAAGGTTGGCAACAGGGCATACCTGGCATGAAAGCTGGTGGCAAAAGACGAGTGATTATTCCGGCAAGTTTGGCTTACGGGGACCAATCTCCTAGTCCTGATATCCCTGCAAATTCTGATCTAGTATTCGATATTGAACTTATTGACGTACCACAGTAGTCCCCACATGTAGCGTGCTTGACAATACTGTGCACACCACATATAATGTAACTAGCTAAAAAGTAAATAAAAAGAAGGGCAAAAAAAGATGGCAAAAGACATCACAATCTATACAACTAACACCTGCGCATATTGCGTTATGGTGAAAAAATGGCTAACTGCCAAAGGCAAGCCCTACCAAGAAGTCAACTTAGATGAGACACCAGAAAGAGCTGAAGAAGCTTATAAAATCAGCGGGCAACTTGCTGTGCCCGTCACAGTAGTCACAAAAGATGACGATCAAAAAGAAGTAATTATAGGATACAACTTAGCCAAACTAGCACCAGCAGTTTCTTAGCTGAAGTATGGCGAATGTTGCTTCGTCAACTCCTGTGTGCTTCGTAAGATGTACTTTTAGTACACCTTACTGCAGTACTCGGCAGTTTTCTTGCATCACCCTGCCATATTCAGCTAAGATAAATTAAGTAGATCGGAGTAATAATGAGTGAGACAGAGGATATTTGGGATGTGTTAATGGTTGGAGCGGGACCGGCCTCGCTGTCATCTGCTATTTATACAACGCGCGAGGACCTTTCGACCGTTATTTATGAAAAGGGTGTGATAGGCGGTTTGGCATCTACGACAGATTGGATTGATAATTATCCTGGGTTTGCTGAAGGAGTGTCTGGGCTCGAGCTCGGAGAGCAATTGCAACAACAAGCCGAACGATTTGGTGCGAAGATAGAGCTTGGTGAAGTGTTGGGCATCAAAGACGTGGGAAAATACAAAATTATCTCAACCACAGACGGAGACGTCAAAGCCAGGGCAGTACTGATCTCTACAGGTAGTGATTACAAAAGGCTTGGTATTCCAGGAGAAGCAGAATATTACGCTAAAGGTGTGCATTACTGTGCGACATGTGATGGAGCATTTTACCGCGAGAAAAGACTTGTTGTTGTTGGTGGAGGGAACTCCGCGGTGCAAGAAGCTATGTTTTTGACTAAATACGCGATTCATATCGATTTAATAATTCGTGGCGACAAATTCAGAGCCAGCGAGGTGCTAATCCATGAACTAGACAAATTCCCCATGATAAAGGTCCATATGAACACCACAACAGATGAGATAGTAGGCAGCGACGGTAAAGTGACAAAAGTAGTCGGAACGAATAAAAAGACAGGCAAAAAAGTCGATTTCCCTACTGATGGAGTATTTATATTCATAGGGCTTCTACCCAATACAGGGTTTTTAAAAGATACCGGGATTGAGCTTGATGAAATCGGGCTGATAAAAACAGATGAGAACTTAGAGACCAACATACCAGGGGTCTTCTGTGCAGGAGATGTACGTAGCGGTGCAACCATGCAAATAGCCAGCGCTACAGGAGAAGGAGCCACGGCTGCTCTGAAAATCCGAAAATATTTAGAAAAAAATAGCTGAAACTTGATTGACGGCGATTGATCTTACCGCTGATTAGTGGTAAGATTATTGGAATAATAAAAATATGAGTAATCCTAAAACTTACAGTATAGTTACCTTAGGTAGTCATTCAGCACTACAGATTCTTAAGGGGGCAAAAGACGAAGGGTTTAAAACGATCGCTGTGGTCAAAAAGGGCTTTGAGGAACCTTATAGTTCTTTTAAGGTCGCAGACGAAATTATCAGCATCGATGAATACCCTGATTTTAGCAAGCTAGAGCAACAATTAATCGACAAAAACGCCATTTTGATTCCACATGGGACGCTTTTTGCGGCTTGTTCTGTAGACCAGCTAAAAGATAACAAAATGCTGTATTTTGGCGACAAAGAAGTTCTGGCTTGGGAAGAAAGTCGTATAAAACAGAGGCAGTGGCTTTTAGGGTCTGGACTGACAATGCCAAAAATATATGCTAATCCAGAAGATATTGACGAGCCAGCAATAATAAAGTTCAATGGCGCCGGTGGTGGCAAAGGATATTTCTTGGCTAAGAATAAGGTGGAATTTGAAGAAAAAATTGCTCTGCACAAAGATACAACGTACATAATTCAGCAATATATTATTGGTAATCCTATCTATATTCATTATTTTTACTCGCCACTAAATGATGAGCTAGAGATCATGAGTATGGATAAAAGATATGAGACCAATGTTGACTCTATCGGTCGAATTAGCGCTTCTGATCAACTGGATTTGAACCTACAAACTTCATATAACATTATTGGTAATATCCCGATAGTGGCGCGTGAGTCAATGTTGGCTGAGTTCTTCAAAATGGGACGAGCCGTTGTTGACAAGTCAAAAGAGTTGACGAGCAAGGGAATGTTTGGACCATTTTGTCTGGAGATGGTAATTACACCGGATATGGAATATTTTGTGTTTGAGATTTCTGCAAGAATTGTCGCTGGATCAAATCCGTATATTGACGGGTCGCCATACACAGCTCTCCGCTACCCAGAACCGATGAGTACAGGTCGCCGTATTGCCAGAGAGATCAAAAATGCTATTGAGCAGAATAAGCTTGACAAGGTTTTAGGATGATCACAAAACAAGACATTTCAGCAGTACTGAGCAAATATAACAAAAATGAAATAACAATAGCTACGCTTGGCGGGCACAGTGCGCTGGATGTTTGCCGTGGGGCTCATGACCAAGGTTTTAGAACACTTGTTGTGGCTCAGAGAGGACGCCACGAAGTCTACGAAAAGCATTACAAAACTAACGGAGATTTAGGCTGTGTTGACGAAGTATTAGTTGTTGATAATTTTAAAGATGTGACTAGCGAGTCTGTCCAAAAAGAATTAGTTGCCCGGAATGCAATATTCATCCACAGCAGATATTTCTGGGTCTATTGTGATTATGATCAGGTAGAAAGTAACTTTTTGGTACCGATATTTGGCAACAGAATTTTGGTCAAAAAGGAAGAACGAGATGAAACGCAAAATCAATATTATTTGCTAGAAAAAGCTGGGATCAAGTTACCAAAGCAATTCGCTAACTACAAAGATATTGATACTTTAGTGATTGTAAAGGCGAACGAGAAAGAGCGAAGTTACGAAAGAGATTTCTTTCTAGTTGGTAGTCCACAGGAATACGAGTCGGAGATGATTAAACGCTTTGGAAACACATTTATTGAACATTCTCCAGTTATAGAAGAATTTGTAGTTGGTCCAATGGTCAACTTGAATTTCTTTTATTCTGGTGTTGAAAAACGTCTTGAGCTGATGGGTACAGACATAAGGCGTCAGACAAACATCGACGGACTTTTGCGACTAACAGCTCCAGAGCAAGAAAAAGTATTACAAAAAGTCCAACCAAAATATATTGAGAACGGACATATTGCAGTGACGGTCAAAGAGTCATTGCTTGGTAAAATTTATGAACTTGGTGAGCAATTTGTAAAGGCTGTGGACGAGGTCTATCCTCCTGGGATGATCGGCCCGTTTGCACTGCAAGGTGCGGTTACTGCAGGACCACCGACGGAAGAAATCTATATTTTTGACGTAAGTATGCGAATCCCGGGAAGTCCGGGCACAATGTTTACCCCATATTCAGGGTACATGCATGGTCAGCCCATGAGCTACGGCAAAAGAATAGCCGTTGAAATAAAAGAAGCCATTAATCAAAACAAATTAGAAGAAATAGTAACATAAAATTTTAGTTTATTTTATCGATGAGGTAGAGTTTTTTAGTTGTGTACGTTGGCAGTTATACCTTGCTCTAACAAGGTTAATGTCTCTATTTCTTCTTCGTTTAAAGGGGGGAATGTTGCAATATCTCCGCTTAATAGTCCGTCAATAACATCTAAAGTTTGATGTGGCTCTAATTCGGCAGCTCCAGCGGTAGTGTTAACGGTGACTGACTCACCTTCTGCTAAGAGAATTGCGTGAGACGCTAGAGTTACTTTATCAGGATCATTTGATACAACAAGTTCTTTTGGCACTCTCAAAACCAAGGTTCCATCAGCAGATGACAAAACACGAACTTCATCTGTCCCAAATCCTGCATTGTCCAATACGCCAAATGCACCACAAATATCTTGATATGTGGGGGGTTTCTCAGCTTTTGCTGCAATTGTTCTTCTTGTCATAACCAACCTCCTCAAGTAATTAATCACTATTATAGTAAAATACTATAAATTTGTCAATTTGATGACTTGGTTACGGTTTGGGCACGATGGTTACCCCATATTCAGGGTACATGCATGGTCAGCCCATGAGCTACGGTAGTAGAATCGCCATAGAAATGAAATCAGCGATTGACCAAATTGTAACGTAACCTAGCTCCCTTGCGTTAAAGCCTTGCAGGCTTTTTAATCACCATACTTTCTTGTGCTAACAAGAAAGTATGCAAAGAAATAGCAGGCTATTG
>Ga0155608_17_pt2 | contig 41776 bp, 37 predicted proteins | sample RifCSPhighO2_12_FD_107265 | JGI IMG/M metagenome (GOLD analysis project Ga0155608, IMG submission 107265) | Candidatus Saccharibacteria bacterium RIFCSPHIGHO2_12_FULL_41_12
ACACAAAAAGTAATGCTTTTACAAACCCTGCCAAAAGACAGCTGACAAGCGATATTTTAGGCGTTAATCAAAATATTCAATTTATAGATGTGTCAGCAAACTTTAGCAAACTCAGGCAAATCAAACAGCCTGAGGAAATAGCAATGATGAAAACTGCCGCAAAACAAACAGTCAAAATATTTAAAAATATTGCCACAAAATTACCAAAATTCACCAGCGAACACGATCTATCCATAGAACTCGGCGTAGCCTTAGTCAAAGGTGACATTGCTGTGGCTTATGACCCGATTATCGCGGGTGGTGCAAATGCCAATACTCTACATTACCACGGAGCCAGCGCGCAATCAGTTGCCGAAGTAGTTCTTCTTGATATTGGCGTAGAGCACGGTGGTTATGCATCTGACGTCACGAGGACTTATTTTGATCCGACAAATCAACGGTACGGCGATGTGCACAAGGCGCTTCTAGAAGTCTATGACTATGCTTGTTCTCTCGTAATGCCAGGGATGACCATGACACTGATAGAACAACGGGTCCGACAATTTATGGGTGAAAAACTGCGTGAGCTTGGTCTTGTTGACGTGATCACCCCCCAGCTAATTGGTCAATTTTTCCCACACGGTCTAGGACATTTCGTAGGACTTGATGTACATGATGTTGGAGATAAAGATAAACCACTCGTTGCGGGTATGGTAGTGACGATGGAGCCTGGCATTTACATCGAAAATGAGGGTTTTGGTATGCGTCACGAAGATACTCTTCTCATTACCGAGTCAGGATATGAAAATTTAACTCAGCAGGCACCAATCACTGGAGAGAGCAGTTCCTCGAAATTATGAGACGTAGACACAGCTTATTATCATTGTTTTTGTTGCGTTGGTTTGTCGGCTCTCTTGGCATTTGGATCGCTGCGGGACTTTTGGGTGGGTCTATAGACTACCAAAATAGTCCAAAAGTAATTATTTTTTCGGGCCTGATTCTTGCAATTGTTAATACTCTTATCAAGCCAATCTTAGTATTTTTAGCATTTCCGTTTATATTGCTGAGTCTCGGTCTGTTTATGATTGTAGTTAATGGGCTTATTCTTGCAGTTGTGAGCAATTTGTATGGTCCGCTTCATATCGACGGTTTTGGCTCAGCTATGCTTGCAGGAATGATCATCGGGCTGGTAAACTATCTAGTAGTAACTATTATTGAACAACCAAGGGGAAAAGAATGAACATTTTTGGGTATATAGCAATCGTGTCTATGGTTCTGATGACTATACTTATTTTGATGCAGACTAGGGGCGCAGGACTTGGTGCAGGACTTGGTGGTGGTGGCGAAGTTAATACGGTCAGGCGGGGGAGCGATAAAAGCATTCACCAAATTACTATTATATTGGTGATTATTTTTTGCGTGTCTTTGCTCCTTGGCATCTTAGTTTAGAGCGTTTTGGGTACTCATTTGGATAATCAAAAAACCACAAGATTCAAACGTTTGCTAAGAAAGCAGCGAAGAAAAGCAGAAAAGAGCGCTTTGTCAGCTGATTCACGGATTGACCAGCATCTTGGAAACAAAGTCTATCGGTTTGAGTCAGTTCGGAGATTTATGTTCGGCTGGATAGCGATTGTTTTGTTGATAGCTGGGGTTACTCTTTATCAGTTTAATGTTTTTTATGATGCAACAAGACAAGTTGTTCCCGCAAAGGGGGGTGTTTTTCGTGAAGGCATTATTGGTAGATTTACAAATGCTAATCCTGTTTTTGCTGTCGGAGCAGTAGATACATCCGTATCAAAATTATTATATTCTGGGTTACTCAAATACGATGGAAATGGCACATTAGTTGGTGATTTGGCAGAGAGTTGGACTATTGATCCTGGTGGCAAAATCTATACTGTAAAACTCAAAAAAGACGTACAGTGGCATGACAAAAAACCTCTTACTGCTGAGGACGTAGAATATACATACAAAATAATCCAAAACCCAGACATCAAATCACCATTTAGGAGTAGTTGGGAGGGGGTTGAAGTCAAAAAGACTGATGATCGAACTATTATCTTCACCCTGAAAGGATCAATTAGCTCGTTCCCTCATTATTTGACTAATGGCATAATTCCTAAACATATTTTTAGCAAAATTGATACTCAGCAAATTCGCTCATCAAGCCATAACAACCAGGACGTAATTGGCTCGGGACCGTTTAAGCTGACCAAAGTAGAAGTTAAGAAATCCGATGACGGACGAACGGCAGAAAGGATATCACTAGCTACTAATACAAATTATCACCTGGGCCGACCAAAAATCAATCAGTATTTTATTCAGACCTATAAAGGAGAAGATTCTTTGATCCGTGATTTAAACCAGAGTAGACTCGATGCGATAAATGGTGTTTCAAATCCAGAGAAAATAATTGCCCAAAACGATAAAATAGTTGACATGTCCAGAATTCTCACAAGCCAGGTCAACGTGTTTTTCAAGGTTAGCGAGCCACCTTTTAACGATGTCAATCTCAGAAAAGCGCTGACGCTGGCGGTGGATCGCAAAGAAGCCACAAAGGGGCTTGGCTATCCGGTGAAAATATCTGACAGTCCGTTTCTTGACACTACATTTGCTTACGACAAAAAACAGATTCAAAAGACAGATGATATTAATAAAGCTAACGCCTTGCTTGAATCTTCTGGCTGGGTTATGAACAAATCTACTGGGGTCAGAGAAAAAGCTGGGCAGAAGTTAGAGTTTAGTTTGACAGCGAGATCTTTGGATGATTACAAAAAAGTTTCAGAATCTTTGGTCCAACAATGGAAGGCAATCGGCGCCAACGTAAGGGTAATTTTATTAGACGAAGAAGAAATGCAAAGTGCAATCGCCACTCATAATTATTCTGTCGTATTGTCAGCGATTAGTCTGGGATATGATCCTGATGTCTTTGCTTTTTGGCATAGTTCACAGAAAAATATTGGCTCTTCAACGAAGCTAAATCTCAGTGAATATTCCTCAAAACCAGCAGATATTGCGCTGGAAGGTGGTCGTTCTAGAAGTGATCCAAGTGTTCGAGCTGTTAAGTATGCTCCATTTACCACAAATTGGTTAAACGATAATCCTGCGCTGACTTTGTACCAGCCACGGTATGTATTTTTGGTCAGAGAACCTTTTTATAATTTCAATACGACCACCATGAGCGCAAGTACGGATCGTTACAATAATGTACATAATTGGACAGTCAAAGATAAAAAAGTTCGCAAGTAGCCCTCGCGGGGCAGAATTAATATAAATGCCAATTGCCTAAGACTCCTTGCTTATGCTACTCTGGTATGTAGATTATGAGGGTAAATAGAGCAAGAAAGGTGGCATCAGGTTGTGAATAAGTTGGCCCATTATTTGCAAGAGCATCTTCGTGGTGAAGTTATCGTATCTGACAGCGTTAGACAAAGATACGCTCGTGACGCTAGTATTTTTGAACAAATGCCTAGTCTCGTGGCATATCCGATGGACGAAAGTGACATCCGCAAGGCAGCACGGTTTGCCTGGCAACTTGCTGAAAGAGGCCGGATTATATCTATTACCACACGCGGAGGCGGTAGTGATTTTTCTGGTGGTGCGATAGGTCAGGGGATTATGCTGGTGACGCCAGTGCACATGAACAAGATTTTAGAATTTGATTCAAAGAGTGGCTTTGTGGTGGTTGAACCAGGTATTAATTATGCCAAATTGCAACAGATGCTACATACACACGGACGATTTTTGCCTGCTTACCCTGCGTCCTTAGAATATTCAACAATCGGCGGAGCAGTTGCCAATAATTCTAGTGGGGAACTGTCTGTAAAATACGGCGACACCAAAAATTTTGTCAATAGTCTACGGATAGTTTTGGCAAACGGCGAAGTCATAGATACAGGGCGACTGTCAAAGAGAGAACTAAGCAAAAAAATGGGCTTGTCATCGTTCGAGGGTGAACTATATCGCAATCTAGATACTTTGATCGAAGAAAACCATGATCTTATCACCAAATTTGAGCCAACTTGGACCAAGAATGTTTGCGGTTATGATATCTTTTCGGTTAAGAAAAAAGACGGTTCTTTTGATCTAACCCCTCTGATAGTTGGGTCGCAGGGCACACTTGCGATTGTCAGTGAGGTGACTATGACCAGTGCAGATTATAATCCAGAGACAACGGTTATTGCCGCATATTTGCATGATTTTGGAAATATAGAAAAGATCATTCAGCAGGTGTTAAAGATTAAGCCAAGTGCGTTTGAAGTTGTGGATAAATACTCACTAGAACAAGTCGTCAAAACCAGCCCAAATTTTCTTAAGGGAAGCCTGCCAAGCCGAATGCCAGAACTTATTTTGTTAATAGAGTTTGATGATCCGACCAAACAACAGACCAAAAATGTCAAAAAGACCCTTAAAATTCTCGAAGGTTTGCAGATAGATTACAGAGTCGAAACAGAAGAATCAGAACGACAAAACCTCTGGAAATTGCGTCATAGTGTCGGTTCAATTCATCTGCATAATGATTCACAGACGGCACCTTTGCCAATCGTTGATGATGGCGTGGTGGCAATAGATAAATTAGAGCAATATTTTACAGGAGTTTATCAGATTTTAGAGAAGTATAATCTCAAAATTGCTGTTTGGGGCCATATTGGGCAGGGCAACTTGCACATGCAGCCCTTGCTGGACATTGGGCAGCTAGGTGATAGACAAAAGGTCTTTCGGCTAATGCGTGAATATCATGATTTGGTGCTGTCCCTGGGTGGTTCTATCTCTGGTGAATACAATGACGGCAGACTGCGCGGTCCATATATCAAGCAACAATTTGGTGACGAAATTTACGAGCTATTTATGAAGGTCAAAGCAGTCTTTGATCCATATTTTATTCTTAATCCAAAGGTAAAGATCGACGTTACTGGTGATGATGTCTTGCCACTGCTACGAAGTGAATATTCCCTAGATCAACATATCCCAAGAAGCTAAATTTTTATTAACACGGCAGCGACTATCACTAGTATGGCCGAAATAAATTTTCTGAAAAGGTGATTTTTCTCTTTGAGCAAAAAGTAGCTTAATAAAACAGTCGGTATGATCTGTGCAGGCAAAATTATTGCGACTTTTGCAGGTTCTGGCGCCGACCGATAAGCCCAGTACGTGAATACAAAATAGCTCACGCTAGGTATGGCGGAAATAAACAGAATGTGCAGGGTGTTGATCAACTTTTCTTTATGTTCTGATATGTCTGCAACAATTGCTCGCCATTTTACTGCGAACACAACAGAAGTTGAGCTAACGTAGGCAATAACGAGGTACGAAGCAGCACTGACTTGTTGTGATAATTCTGAGCTAGCCAGTAAAAATGCTGAGAAAGAAAGCCCAGAAAGGATCATCAGTGTTACCCCGCGTTTGTGGAACTCGACCTTGCCATTAACTACGTTCAAAATGGCTAGAGCCAAGATGATAATTCCGACGAAATTAATCGGGCTAAGTTTTAGATCAAGAAAAACGAGTGACATCAAAGTCGTGAACACCAATGTGGAAGAAAAAGCTATTTGTGCTGTGCCGTTTGTCAGGTTTTTGATTGCAGCAAAATATAGGATATTCCCGACTCCTTGGCCAATTGCTACCAGCGCTACGGCAGTCAGGCTAACCTTGGCAAGATCGATGTCGATACCACCCAAAAAAGGTGACACAAGGACCGAAACGATAAGTCCAGCGATTAGAAATAAAACAGTTTGGGTTTCACTGGATACTTTGATTTTATTTGATACAACTTTTGTAGAAATGCCCATAAAGGCACGAAAAATAACAGCAAATAATGTCAACACTAACCAATTCATTGACGGTATTATAACAGGCGTCTATCAATTTGGAGGAGTTATAAAACTGCACCATGACAAGTGTCATTTACTGGTAGTTTTTTCGTGGTCTGATGGTTCTAAATCTCGGCCTCATCGAAGATTAGAAAATAACGCTATGTAGGTGTTAGAAGAGAATTAAGACACATTTTGTTAATTAGGAGGAACGTCCTCAGATACCTCAGATACTTGTTAATTAGGAGGAGCGTTCTCAGATACGTACTCTACTAGGGGGTTTTTGCAATAATAAAGTCGAATAATATTACTGTTAAAAATCATCCGCTCACAACGCACCTTACATAAATGGAGGCGGATTTCCCAAGATTGGGTTCTATAGAGCCATCGGAGAAATATACGGCCCACGCGGAATTGTATTCACCAAATTCTGGATCATAACCGACGGTCTCCGTAGCCGACCAATAGTAACTCGCCTGGAAGTTATTTCCATAGGAAACCTTCCCGGCATAGATAGCTAGCAGTTCTTGCATGTTAGGCAGACGACCTCCAATCGCCTTACAGGCGTTTTGAGCTGGGTAGCCAGAGAAGTCTACCCCAGGGTTTACCTGTGGACTGACAAAACTGTACTCTGAGGGATAATTCGGATCAAGGCCGGTGGCACACTGGGGACTGCGACAAATAGAATCAGTTGGGTCCCAAGTGTAGGTGGAGCCAAGATCGGCACTACGAACATACTTGCCAGACAAGGTACCGGTTCCTGCTATCCAGTTTGGATCTGTTACTACTGTCGTAGCAGCGCTCGTTTGTGTACCAGTGTAGTTGCTTGTGCCGGTTGCCACAACCTTTATAAATTTAGTCCAATCACCCGTGACTAGGGTATATGTACTTGAGGTTGCTCCGGGTATATCTGTGTATGTCCCTTCAGAAGTAGCTGCATTTTGCCATTGATAAGTTACGGTCGCACCCAGCGGTGTTAAGGCACCAGCTGTTAAGACCTGACCTACTGTAGGCGTTCCGGTTATGGCTCCAATAGCGGTGAGTGGGGCTGTCGTAATCACACCAGTCGCTACCACATAATCTACCGGTTTTACATACTTAGCGGCGTCAGCTCCACCCAGCGTGTAGACGACAGTGATGGTTTTACCGGTACCGACGGCCGAGGTATCGTAAGTTGCTACGGCACTGACAGTGACAACGTCAGGTGCAACTACGCCACTGAGAGATCCAGCAGTCACAGCGGCTGTTGTGTCACCATCATATGGTTTTGATAGTGTAAGGCTTGGCGCAGATATGGTTAGTTGATTGATAGCAAAGGTTACTGAGATAGTATGGTTGGCAGAAACATTCGAAAAAGTGTATGTACTAACTGCACCGGCCGAAACACCATCAACTAGAACATCATCAATATGATAAGTGGCACCTGGAGTAATAGTGTAGGTTTGACTTGATCCATCATTTTTAGTTGTAACACCATTAGGAGTAATTGAACCGTTTGCTCCTGCTGTAGAAGTTAAAGTAAAGGTAGGGATACTTTGAACAGTCGAGACAGTCGTTGCCCCTGTATTGCCTGAACCATAATAGCTTCTTTGAGATGGAGCACTGGGGGTAGTGTCGTTTGATTCGGCGGTCGGGGTTAAAGTATCAGTGGTTAGTGGATCGGCTTTAAAAATGGCTGTTGCATTAATATCACCTTGAACATTTGTATCAATCCTTGAAGCTTCGGTACTGCCATTGTCGCTCCATTTTACAAAGTGATATTTAGAATTAGAAACAGCAGTAACTTTTGTGCCGGTTCTACCCTTGTCAACAGTTTGAGGAGTAGTGCCTTCAATCGAGCCGTTTGTTCCTGCTGTGTAGGTCAAAGTAAATTGAGGAATTGGTTTGTTTATGAAAAACTGGTTGATTATAAAGACAAGAGTAAGTATAGAAAGAAAGCCAACACAAATGCTAATAAATATAGCCCTGTAGGATTTACCGCCTATCATCAATAACCTCTTTCCTACTGCGCGAAAAGAATTGTGACTCGAGTATGATAAAACCGTTAATTTTTCCCCTCTTTTATCTAAGCCTTTTTAGTAATTTAGGAATAGCCTTGACCATTAATTTTCTATAGACTTTCCCAATGGTAGTATATCAATAAAAAACTTATACTTATATACCATAAGCACGAAAAATAACGGCAAAAAATGTCAACACTAACCAATTCATTGACGCTATTATAACAGGCGTCTATCGAATTGGTGGAGCTTTGCAACTTCGCTTGAACCTATTTCCAGCAAAATGTCTAAGCCCAGCCGCCATAAACGGCAGAGGCGGATGGGGCTCGCCAAACAGAGGAATAACAGGCTAGAAACCTGCTATAATTTTGTTATGAGTGAAAGCAATTTAATTACATACAACAACCAACTTCGCCTAGCTTTCTCTGACGTAGACGAAACGATAGCAGATGTTTATACACCTGCCGAGCCAGAGATGATTACTGAGCTTTCGTCATATTTACAAGACGGTGGCAAACTATTTATGGTAACTGGCGGAGTATAGCACGCATACAAAGGGATATAACTGACCATATAGATCCCTCATTACGCCATGATATTCTTGTTAGCCATTGTAGTGGTGTTGAAGTATGGGGTTTCACGGATACAGGCAGCTTGAGAGATGAGCCTTTTTATAGTATCTATGAAGCAACATTTACGCCAGAAATGAAAGAAGCGTGGCGGGAAGTCATTGAGCAGCTCGTAAGAGAGTTTGTGCTTCGCGCTCACCCCGCCCAGCCAAAAATAGATTTTTGGGATACCATTGGTCGTGACCCACTAGATATTATGCTTGATGACCGTGGCCCGCAGATAACAATGGAGGTTGTAAACGGTACAGATTTAACTGATGAGCAACTATCCAAGTTAAGTTATCCTGTACCTATCACGCATGGAAAGCGAGATTTGCGTACAGCAATTAAAGAGCGTTCTATAAAGCTTTTGAAAGAAGCAGGCGTTCCCATTACCCCACGATTCGGCGGTAATTTTGCGTTGGATTTTGCAGTTGAGGGTGTGTCAAAGACTACTTCAATCAAGTCTGTACTCATGAAGCCAGAAGTTCTGTCCACAATAGGCTTAAAATTAGAAGATGTCCAAAACCCAGCAGAGCTAGAAGTTTGGGGTGATAAATACTCTGTTTTGCATGGTGGTACAGATAGGCACATGAGTGAAGCTTTACCTCCAGAAGTCCGTTCTATTGATTTTCGAGAAGAGGATCCGTCTGAGTTCCCCGAAGGCTACAATATTGTGGTTTGGGGTGGCGAAAAGCATCTTCACTATGGATTACTTGAATATTTGCGGTCAAGACACGAGCAATAATTCTCTACCGTTCTTGGTGCGCGAGAGAGGACTTGAACCTCCACGCCTTTGCAGGCACTTGCCCCTCAGACAAGCGTGTCTACCATTCCACCACTCGCGCGCATTGATCCAATTATAGCATTTATATCTTTCATAATCTAAGAGGTTAATGTATAATTATTTGATATGGGTGATTAGCTCAGTTGGCTAGAGCACCTCGTTTACACCGAGGGGGTCGGGGGTTCGAATCCCTCATCACCCACCATTGAATATGAATAGCCTACGTGGCTCTGTAGCTCAGTTGGTAGAGCAGAGGCTTGAAGAGCCTTGTGTCCACAGTTCGAGTCTGTGCGGAGCCACCATTCGACCTTTTATAAAAGGGAAAAGAGTAGCCCGAGTGTCGAATTTATTTCGCACCCGGAGCGTTGAGAAAAACCGTAGGTTTGTCTCAAGGATGTAGGCGGGTATAGCTCAGTTGATAGAGCGCATCCTTGCCAAGGATGAGGCCAGGAGTTTGAGTCTCCTTACCCGCACCAAAGAAAGAAGGTCTTGAAAAAGGCCTTTTTTCTTTGGTCTGAGCGAGCTCTCAAACTCCTGGCCTCATCAAAAATCAAAAATAGGCCATTCTCCCGACCTGCCTACGGTCGGGAAGTTTGAGTCTCCTTACCCGCACCAACGCGTCTCTTATTATTAGTATTTGATTATGATGTTATGACTAGGGAGGGGAACGTATAGCTGTTTGACATAAAACGTTCAATTGACTGGTTTGCTAAATACGTATCATAAGAATAGTATTAGCTTATGGGGAACGTATAAATAATATGCAGAGATTCGCTAAATGTCAGGAATGAATCACGGCTCAACCAACGTAAAAGGCTTGAAAATAAGTGCCGTACTATTATTCACGTACTTTATTGCGGAAATAACAGTAGCTTTGATAACCGGAAGCTTATCGTTATTGGCTGACGCTGCTCATGAACTATCTACTGTCGTAGCTATAAGCGTATCTTTAATAGCAATTAAACTTACACACACTAAGCCTACATCTAAACGCACATTTGGATTTCACAGAGCCGAGACCGTAGCCGCACTAACTAACGGTCTTTTATTGTTAGGTATGGCTGCATTCATTATCATACGAGGCATTGATCGCCTGTCCAATCCAGTTGAAATGAATGCAGCCCCGATGTTTGCTATGGCAATTGGCGGTATAGGACTTGAAATAGCCGCTTTGATAATTATGTATAAAGGCCAAAAAGAAAGCCTCAATATACGAGGCTCATTCTGGCATGTCATAAATGCCTTTCTAGGCAGTATTGCAGTTATCATCGCGGCTATATTTATTCAAGTAGGTCAAATATACGAAGCAGACACTTGGGCGGGGCTGGTCTTTGCCGTCATTTTGACATACGCCGCATATGGAATTATAAGGGATGCTTTACGGATATTAATTGATGCCACACCTGCAAGAATTGATATAACCCTGATTGAAAAAGATCTCAAAGCAATAAAAGGCGTAAAAACAACCCATCATTTGCATGCTCGTACAGTCGGCGGTGGTATAGAAACTTTCTCAGGTCACCTAGTAGTAAGTAATAGTAAAAATACTATAGTCGTCCTTACCCAAGCTAAATCAATACTAGAAAAGAAATATGGTTTCAGCCTTTCAACTATTCAAATAGAAGATGACAGCATATTTGAAAGCGACCCCAAAGAGATTGAATATCAATCTAACGTGAAGCACTAAACAAAAACGAACACCACATATACGCAATGAAGTATATAATTGGGAGGACCGTCCTCCGCTACCTCAGCTACAAAATTACACCAAGGAGCTCGGCATAGATTCGCTGGTTGAAATGCATGGGCACCAAAGAAAGAGTCTGGTGTTTTGGCTCAAACTCCTGGCCTCATCAAAAATCAAAAATAGGTCATTCCCCCGTCCGTCTACGGCCAATGAAGTTTGAGTCTCCTTACCAGCACCACAAAAGACTTTTCAGGTTTTGAAAGGTCTTTTTTTGCCCACCAATCTGTAGATTATCTGATTTTTGGGTGTAAATATTGTTTGAAAGGTTCGGTTTTTAGTTGTTAGTAAAATTGAAACTTCATAGAGTTTGTGATAACATTATAAAGTTATGAACTACTCAACACAGTTAAAATCTATCCTCAACGCCTCTGGTTGGTCTCAAGAACAGTTGGCGCATAACCTCAACGTATCTTTTGCGACGCTTAACTCTTGGATCAATGACCGCTCACAACCGAGAGCTAAAGCATTACTGAGCATTGAAAAACTGTATCTTGATACGGTCGGCGTAGATAGTGTAGACGATGCAGCACTCATGCCAGCCAAACTGGCCGCATTGAAGCTATTGGCTAGCCCCAAATCAATCTCTGGTAGTAAAGAAGTTCTAGATAAATTAACTCTTTACCTGACTTATCACACCAACACTATTGAAGGTAGCACGATGACCCTCAGTGATGTTGAAGATGTTATCTTTGACCATAAAGTATTATCCAATCGTACCGCCATAGAACAGACCGAGGCGCGCAACCACCAAGCAACGCTCCACTGGTTGCTACAGGAACTTGTAGATAAGGGTAATGGCTTTGTTATTGATGAGAAGCTAATACTTGGTATTCACTTACGCCTCATGAATGGGATTATCAGCGATGCAGGCCAGTATCGAAAACATGCTGTGCGGATTATAGGTTCGCATGTGGCCTTGGCTAACTGGGCAAAAGTACCCGAACTTGTAGCCAGCCTTATCGATGACTTAAAAAGCCCATCTACGGATATCATCAAAGTGTTAGCTGCTACTCATGCCCGATTTGAGAAAATACATCCGTTTAGTGATGGCAATGGACGTGCTGGTCGTTTAATTTTGCTCGCTCAAGCCCTCAAAGCTGGACTTATCCCACCACTAGTAGTTAAAGAGCGCAAGCATGCTTACTACAAATATCTTGAACTTGCCCAAACTAAGGATGACTACATGCCACTCGAGCTGTTTATCTCTGAATCTATGCACTTCACGCAGGAGCTGCTCAATAGTAAGTAGATAGCCCTATAAACATCTAGTATCATATCTTCTGAGGAATAGAGTTATACTTTCAGCAATAATGCTGCACCAAAGAAAGAGTCTGTTGTTCAGGCTCAAACCCTGGCCTACATACCTCTAGATTTTCTCTGTTAATAGGAGTAAAATTATAGAGAAAAAGAGAGGTAAAATGTCCGAAGACCAGAAAAAACAGCTACAAACCCAACTATGGAAAATCGCTAACGAACTACGTGGCAAGATGGATGCTGATGAATTTCGCGATTATATCCTTGGCTTCATCTTTTACAAATATCTTTCAGAAAAAATTGAGCTCTACGCCAACAAAGAGCTTTTAGCCAATGACGGCATCAAGTACGCCGATATTGATGAATCTACGGATCAGGGAGCAGAAATTTTAGGGGCTGTGAAAATCGCGGCCATCGACAAACTTGGCTATTTCCTCAAACCCAGCGAGCTGTTCCATCACGTTGCTGCGCACGGCAATCTGAACGACAACCTGATCGAACAGCTAGAAAAGACTCTGGGCGATATCGAATCTAGCACTATGGGCCAAGATAGCGAAGACGACTTTGACAAACTTTTTTCAGAGCTTGACCTCAACGCTAGTCGTTTGGGCAAAACTGTTAGCCAACGCAACGATCTCATCGCCAAAGTACTGGTACATCTGGATAAAATTGATTTTCAGCTAGAAAATTCTCAGATCGATATTCTGGGCGATGCCTACGAATATCTGATCAGCCAATTTGCCAGTGGCGCCGGTAAAAAAGCTGGTGAATTCTACACTCCCCAAGAAGTAAGCACTATACTGGCCCGGGTCGTCACGAACGGCAAAAAACAGCTCAAAAGTGTCTACGATCCAACCTGTGGCTCTGGCTCATTATTGCTGCGAGTAGCCAAATATGTGCAAGATGTTGATCATTTTTATGGTCAAGAACTAAATAACACCACCTACAACCTAGCGCGCATGAATATGATTTTGCATGACGTACATTTTGCCAATTTTGACATCAAGCAAGAGGACACGCTCGAGAACCCACAACATGCCGAGCTACGTTTTGAGGCAATTGTTGCCAATCCGCCCTTTAGCGCCAACTGGTCAGCAAATCCGATCCACCTCAGTGATGATCGTTTTAGCCAATACGGCAAACTGGCACCCAGCAGCAAAGCAGATTATGCGTTTATTCAGCATATGGTTTACCAGCTCGACGACAACGGCACTATGGCGGTGGTTATGCCACATGGCGTGCTATTTCGCGGGGCGGCTGAAGGCCATATCCGCCAATATTTGATCAAAGAAAAGAACTATCTCGATGCCGTGATTGGTTTGCCTGCAAATTTGTTCTTTGGTACTAGCATTCCAGCCTGTATTTTAGTGTTCAAAAAATGCCGCACCAACCCAAATGATATTTTGTTTATTGATTCCAGCCAACACTTTGAAAAGGGCAAGAACCAAAACCGACTGCGTCCGAGCGATATCGATAAAATCATCGAAACATACAGCCGACGCAAAAGCGAAGATAAATACAGCTACGTCGCTCCGCTTAGCGAGGTAAAAGAAAACGACTACAACCTCAACATCCCCCGCTACGTCGACACATTTGAGGAAGAGGAAGAGATCGACCTCGACAAAGTCGTGGCAGAAATCCGCAAAATAGACAAAGAGTCAGTAGGAATTGACCAAAAAATCGCAAAATACACCAAGGAACTCGGCATAAACTCGCCATTCGGAGAAATAAAATGAGTAGTTACATATTTATGGACGAAAGCGGTGATTTGGGCTTCGATTTTACCAAAAAGAAAACCTCTCACTATTTTGTGGTAACCTTTTTATTTGCGAAAGACAAGAAAAAGCTTAACAAGTTGGTTCGGAAGATTTTTAGAAACTTTAGCAAAACAGAAATAAAAAATCACCACGGCACGCTACACGCATTCAAGGAAAAACCCGTAACTCGCATGCGGTTATTGAATCTACTCTCAGAGCAAGACGTGTATATTCTGACCGTTAGAATGAATAAAAAGAACGTCTATACAAAATTGCAAGATGAAAAACACGTACTCTATAACTATGTGGTGAATATATTGCTAGATAGAATGATCAGAAAAAAGCTAGTCCCACAGAACAAGCCCGTACACTTTGTTGCATCAAAAAGAGAAACGAACAAGTTTTTGAACGAAAACTTTGCGACATATCTTAAAGAACAGTCTAAAACTAATCACAAACTAGATATTAATATTGAGATCAAAACCCCTAGTGAAGAAAAAGGGTTGCAAATTGTAGATAGTTTGGCGTGGAGCTTCTTTAGAAAATACGAGCACGAAGATGAATCGTATGCAGACATAGTCAAAGGTAAAGTGGTTGAAGAAAATGGCTTATTCACATAACCATCACCCAGAAAAGGAAAATCCTCTGTCGTTATTTACGAGGAACCATACGGAGCCCCACGACAGAGGAATTACTTACCATCTGCATTGTAGCATAAGCATTCCGCTTATGTCAATCTCACAACAAAAAAGGAGCTCGGCGTAGCTTCGCCGGTTTAGATTATGTCCACAATCCCTTTATCAAAAAAGAATAGGCGATTAATCCTCGAGTCATTGAGTAAAAGACAGAATCAACTTTGGGTAAAGCGCAATGAGCTATTAGAAGATGCAGGGATGAGTGAGGAAGGTATGCACTCAGATTTTATGTATTTGCTCGGCAAGGGGTACATTAGTGTTCCAGGTCCAGGTCCTATCGATCAGCTACAGTATATTCCTTACGCACACATGAAAATTACAGCTGCGGGTAATGATTATCTAGAGGAGCTTGCTCAAGAGCCAAAGCAAGCAGAAGCGCAAAAAACATTACTAAGTGTTCCAGGCAATCACAATAAGTTTCATAATGTATCGGTCGGTGGAGGAGTGGACGTGCCTGGCGAGAATAATGCATTCACAAAAACAAGTATAGGTCATATACCGAGATCCAATGAACATAAATTGCTTTGGTGGTTTATGAGCATTGTAGCGGGTGTAATTGTTTTGCTAATAGGTGTGTATGTCCTCGGGGTAGGAAAATGAACACTACAACAACCAAAAAAGTGCCGGAGCTTCGCTTTCCTGAGTTTAGTGGTGAGTGGCAGACTATAAAGCTTGGTGATTTTATCGATAGTCTTGATGCAGGAGTTAGCGTAAATTCCGAGGACAGAGTGGCCAAGGATGATGAAAAAGCAATATTAAAAACTAGTTGTGTAACCAAAGGCACTTTTGACTGCAAGGAGAATAAGGTCGTTACCGACAGCGCAGAGACTCGAAGGCTAAAAGAATCAATCGAGGTAGATACAATCATTATCAGCCGGATGAATACACCACAGTTAGTTGGCGCAAATGCACTTGTACATGAGTCGAACGAGAACATTTTTTTACCTGACAGACTTTGGGCTGCAAAAATCAAAACCAATGCATCACCAAGATGGATTGCTCTAAAACTTGGTAGTAAAAGTATGCGTGCTCATCTGAGCGTACTAGCAACAGGAACAAGCAATTCTATGAAAAACGTCACAAAAGGCGATGTACTTAACGCGAAAATACTTGCTCCGTCGCGCGAGGAGCAGAAGAAGATTGCGGGGTTTTTGGGAGTGGTGGATGAGAGGGTTGCGGTGATTGATAAAAAAGTCGAGCTGCTGAAAAAATACAGAAAAGGCGTCATGCAAAAAATCTTTCCACCAGCAAACGGACAGACTCCCAAAATCCGCTTTTCTGATGAAAATGGCAAAAACTACCCTGACTGGCAAGGGAAAAAGCTTGGCGATATATTAGCCTATGAACAACCTACAAAATATATTGTTAAATCGACGGAATACGATGATAAATATAAGACACCTGTATTAACAGCCGGCAAGACGTTTATCTTAGGGTATACAGACGAAGAAGACGGAATTAACAATGATATTCCGGTCATCATTTTTGACGACTTTACGACCGCTAGTCACTTTGTTGATTTCCCGTTTAAAGTTAAGTCGTCCGCGATGAAAATTCTGAGAACAAAAACAGACGTAAATATAAAAGTAGCATACGAGTTACTAAGCAAGATAAAGTTTGTGGTCGGTGATCATAAGCGACACTGGATTGGTGAATTTCAAGACTTTGCTATTAACCTACCCAGCGAAAAAGAACAGCAGAAAATCGCAGATTTTCTGACAAACCTAGATGATAAAATTAATGTAGTAGAAAGGCAGCTGGAGCAGGCCAAAAACTTCAAAAAATCCCTCCTCCAACAAATGTTTGTATGAAATTGTGCTTAATTAAAACTATAGAAAACTACAAGTCATTTCAAAATTTTCGATGGCAGAATTTTTTTAATTCTCAAGAATTTCATGACACAATAAATATACTCTATGGTGAAAACGGAACTGGGAAAAGCTCAGTTTGTAATATCCTAAAAAGTGTTTGTGGTGATAAAAAGCCTTTCGTAACAAATCAGATACCTAACGGAATTTGTTTGAAGTTTGACAATGGAGAGTATAAATTTTCAAACAAATCAAATGCTTGGGACAAAACTAAAAGTACTGACGATTTTTTGTTTTTCGATCGTGAATTTGTACATGACAACATACATCTAGGGAATATGAGAGATACACAAGCAAACGGACAGGAACAAAAGTCCGGTAAAATGATTGTTCAATTTGATAGCGAAGCGATAAAGCTCCGTGAAGCTCGTCAAAAAACGAAAAAGGCTAAAGACGATAAAGATGGTGAAATCAAAAAATACAATGAAGACCATAAAGATACTTTGAAATTTCTACTTTCAGAAGACGAAAGTCCCTTATTTGATACTTATAAAGATAAAACAAAAGAAGAAATTACAGGGCTAAAAAAAGAACTCACAAAAGACAAAAAGGGAACGGAGAAGAAACTTGAAACCGATGGAGCAACTCAAAAACAAGTTAATGATATTCAAAATTCAATCACCGAAATCAGCAACGAAAAAATTGAATTATCATTATCAGAACAATCGATTTATCAAGCATTTTTCAATTTTGATCTAAAAGAACAAGTACAAATACAAGCAGAGCAAGATTTAATTGTCAAAATAAGAAAGCATGAAGATTTTTTTCAAACTGGTATTGAAATCAGAGAAGAAAACAAAAGCAAATGCCCGTTTTGCCAGTCAGAGAATGAAGAAGAAAATATTGGAAAAATCATCAAAGCTTACAATGATATTTTTGACGATACTTATAAAAAACAGCTTCAATCCTTTGAAGACAATAAAAAAGCACTGATTGAAGAACTGGAAGATCTTGTCAATGCAGTTAAAAACTATGATATCGATTCTGTTTTTGTTTCCATGAGTGAACTAAATCAAAAATACAAAATCAAAGATATTTATTCAGTAGAAGAACAAAAGAAGCACAAAAAACCGACAACAAACAAGATTGCGGATTTGAAGAAAAAAATCGAAAATCTAAAAAAGCCAAGAAGTGAAGATATTGTAGAAGTTTACAATAAGGCAAAAACCGAATTTGAAACTTTAGAAACCTTTTTTGACGATATTTACACATTTATTGAGAAGAAAAACAAACTTATTCGTAAATTTAAAACAGATAATACAGACGAGAAAATACAACAAAGAATCACAGTAAATAATCAAAAAATTGGAGAAATTGATTTAAGGATAACTTTTTTTACCGAGGGAAAGATTGACAAACAAAAACAAAAAGAAGCTAAAGAAAAAGGACTTGCGACTACTCAAAAGGAATTTGAAGATTTAAGGACAAAACACGATAAAGCGAAAGAAGATTATGAAAAATATTGCTCCGAAGAAGTATTTGAAAAGACTTTGAAAAAAATCGAAGAATATTTTGATAAATTTAAATTCAGTTTCAAATTAAAATTAAAGACAGAAAAAACAAGAAACAAAACTGAATTTCCTTTTGCTTTCAAGGTTTTGGATAATGAAGGAGATGAAAGAGATTTTAAGGAAGGATTATCAGAGGGAGAATTGCAAGTTTTATCATTATGCTTTTTCTTTGCTTTTCTTGATATACAGACGAATCCTGAAAATAAAGTCTTGGTATTTGATGATCCGATTACGAGCCTTGATAACAACAACTTAAGCCATTTAGTAGATCTAATCGCAGAAGAACACGCCAAATTTTCTCAAACTTTTATTTTCACTCATCACAGAACGTTTTTTAAGTTTTTGAGAAAGAGTTTTAAAACTGGAAAAAATAATGGCAATCTAGGAAATGAATACAACATAATTCGTAACAAAAAAGAACTCGGGGGCAGTTTTATTTGTAAAAGTTGTTCAACAGACTTTAAGAATAAACTGGAAGGTTTTGAAAATAATATTTATAATAAGGCACAACAAGGAACACCAATAAATATTGAGATGAAAATTGTTGAGTATGGTCAATATTTGAGATATGAAGTAGAAAAATTTATCAAAAACGATTTACTGTTTTGGGATGCTGATAGTCAATTTTCAAAAGCTATCGATGGTATAAAAAATAGCAGGAATGACATTTCTGATCAGGATTTAGATAAAATAAATAAAGTTTATGAATTTTGTAATTGGACAACCTCTCATGTAGATGTTGGAGATGACCACGGTCTAGAAACATTGAAAACGAATATAAATACCTTTATGGGGATTGTTAAATGACTACGCAATCCGAACAAACACTAGAAAATAACCTTATCGCTCAGCTGCATGAGATGAAGTACGAGCGGGTTGCTATTGCTGATGAAGTGGCGTTGGTAGCAAATCTTAAAACACAACTAGAAAAACACAATGGTGTCACGCTGAGCGACAAGGAATTTAGCAAAGTACTGAGTTATCTGAGCAAAGGCAATGTGTTTGATCGCGCCAAAACGCTACGGGACAAAATGCATTTGGTACGAGATGACGGCACCAGCGCATACATAGAATTTATAAACCAAAAAAAGTGGTGCCAAAACCAGTTTCAGGTAACGAATCAAGTCACCATAGACGGCGCGTACAAAAACCGCTACGACGTCACGATCCTTGTAAACGGCTTGCCACTGGTGCAAATAGAGCTAAAACGCCGAGGCCTAGAGCTCAAAGAAGCCTTTAACCAAGTGAACCGCTACCGCAAACATTCGTATGCCGCAGGCTATGGGCTATACCAGTATGTGCAGATTTTTGTGATTAGCAACGGTGTAAATACAAAATATTATTCCAACACCGTGGGGTACGACAACGACAAAAAAGCATCGTTCAAATTCACCTCGTACTGGGCAGATAAAGACAACCTAAAAATCACAAAGCTAGAAGATTTTGCCAAAGTTTTCCTAGAAAAATGCCACATCGCCAAGATGATTGCCAAATATACGGTGTTACAAACCAACAAAACATTGGTAGTGCTGCGACCGTATCAATATTATGCGGTAGAAGAAATTGTCGACCGCGTAAGTAGTGGCAACAAAAACGGCTATATTTGGCACACCACAGGCAGCGGCAAAACTCTAACATCGTTTAAAGCCAGTCAACTACTGGTAGATAACCCAGACGTCTACAAGGTTGTGTTTGTGGTGGACCGTAACGACCTAGACAACCAAACGATTCGTGAATTTAACAATTTTAAAAAAGACAGCGTGGACGCCACTGACAACACTCATAGTTTGGTAAAGCAATTTGGCGAGCCCGATACCAAGCTAATCGTCACAACTATTCAAAAGCTCAATAACGCCGTCACGCACGAGCGTCATGCCCTAAAAATGGTCACGCATCGCGATAAAAAGATTGTCTTTATCTTTGACGAATGCCATCGCAGCCAGTTTGGCGAAACACACAAGAAAATTACCGAATATTTCACCAATCGCCAGTTGTTTGGCTTTACTGGCACACCGATTTTTGCCGAAAACGCCAGCGGCAATGCTATGGGCAAGCGCACTACAAAAGAACTGTTTGGCGAGTGCCTGCACAAATATGTGATTACCGATGCAATAAGTGATGAAAATGTGCTGAAATTTGCGGTAGAGTATGTCGGTAAATATAGGCGCAAAGACAGCGCCAACGAGATAGATGTTGATGTAGAAGCCATCGACACCAAAGAGTTGATGGAATCGCCGCAACGGATTGAGAAAATCACTGATTATATTATCGCCAATCACGACCGCAAGACGCACAGCCGCGATTTTACCGCGATTTTTGCCCTCAGCAGCATAGATGTACTGACAAAATACTATGATATATTTCGAGCCAAGAAACAGTCTGGCGATCACAACTTGAAAATCGCGACGATATTTAGCTATGGCACCAACGAAGAAGACAAAAATGCCGATAGTATGTTGGATGATGACCCGCAGTTGGATCTATTTAGTCAGATCAATCAACATTCGCGCGACAAGCTGGAAAGCTATATTGCGGATTATAACGAGATGTTCGGCACGAGCTATTCTACCAAAGATAGCCAGAGCTTTTACAACTACTATCGCAACATTGCTGACCGCTTGAAAGCCCGCGAGATCGATATTTTGCTGGTGGTGAATATGTTTTTGACTGGGTTTGATAGCCCGACCCTAAACACTATGTACGTAGATAAAAACTTGCGATATCACGGTTTGTTGCAAGCTTACTCTCGAACTAATCGCATATTAAACGAAACGAAATCACAGGGGAACATTGTGGTGTTTCGTAACCTCAAAAAGGCAACCGATGACGCGCTGCGACTTTTTGCTGATAAAAACGCCCAAGAGGTTATCTTTATGGAGCCGTACGAAGATTACGCGGCGAAGTTTGACGAGATGGTGGCGCAACTATACGCACAGACGCCAACCCCCGAAAGTGTTGATAACTTAGTGGGCGAAGAAGCGCAGTTGGAATTTGTAAAGACGTTTCGTGAGTTAATGCGACTCAAAAACATCCTTGTTTCGTTTGCTGACTTTGATTTTAGCCATGTGTCTATAGGCGAGCAAACATTCAATGACTTTAAGAGCAAATATTTGGACATTTACGACAAAGTCAGGGGTGATCACGAGAAAGAAAAGGTGTCAATATTGGAAGACGTCGACTTTGAACTGGAGCTGATCCGAAGAGATGAGGTTAACGTGGATTACATTATCCGTCTGCTGGCGCAACTGGTTGGCGCGGATGAGGCCAAGACAGCAAAATTGATGCAGAACATTATGGACACGATGTCGACTGACGCAACGTTGCGCAGTAAGCGTGAGTTGATAGAGAAGTTTATCAATAGTACGATACCAAATATCTCTAATGCCGAGGATGTTGAAACGGAGTTTAATAACTTTTGGGACCAAGAAAAGCTCGAAGCTTTTCAGGAAATGTGCAGTGAGGAGGGGCTGATGAATGATAAGCTGCAGGCACTGATTGATCGCTATTTGTATAGTGGACGCAAGCCACGCAAGGAAGATTTTGCCAAAGCACTCGAAAAACAACCAGGAATTTTGCAAAGAGAATCGATTATCAAACGTGTGACCAGCAAGTTTAATGGTTTTATTGAGACCTTTATCGAAGGAGTTTGAGGGTTTAATAATCGCAAAAGTACGTCAACAACTCACAAAAAGGGGCTTTTTGGTATGATGTATCTATGAAAAAACTATTTCTTGCATCAAGTGGGCTTGAATACATCAAGCAATTCGTTGGTTTTGGTCCATCTGAAGTTAAGATGCTCTTTATCCCAACTGCCGGAAATCTTGATAAAGATGCCTGGTGGATCGACAAAGATCGAGATGTTCTAGGCAAAATGGGTTTTCAGATTACCGAGCTTGATATATCCAAAGCCAGTGTCGATGAGATGCAAAAGCAATTAGATGCTACCGATATTGTTTATATCGCAGGAGGGAACACATTCTATTTGCTAAAACAACTCCAGGACTCGGGGTTTGACAAGTTGCTCAAAAACTTCGTAGAAGGTGGCGGTCTGTATGCAGGTGTTAGTGCGGGGGCTATCGTAGCTGGTGTAGATATTGAGCCAGTTTTGACACTTGATGAACCTGAGAAAGTGCATGGGCTTGAGTCAACCAAAGGCTTGGGATTTGTGAATATTGTACCTATTCCTCATTACGATATGGCTTCTAGGTCAGCAGCGATAGACGAAATCAAGGAGAAATACGCAGGGAAGTACGACATAGTATTATTAACGGATGAGGATGCCATATATGTTGAGGGTGATACATGGAAGGTAGTGAAATCAGCAAAAACCGCTCTTGAGCACGAGTGGTTCAACAATAACCACGACGGCGTGTAACCCCAGATTTATTTGGTCTATATTTTACTCGACCTTTTGAGGTGGGCTACTAGATTCTGGCTTGCTCGGGGCGGTGGCTTGCTCCGCGTTTTTCTTTTCTGCAAAGAAGTACGCTATAGCGCCAATAAAGCTAAGTCCTACAACAAACGAAACAACGAGGACGAGTATCCATGTACTTCTATCAGGGCTGTTGTGCTTGATCGCATGTATGAGCATTAATAGCCAAAAGATAAATGCAATAATTGAAATAACAAGGATAAAAACGAATATCCCAACGCCTAGACCGATAAATGGCTTTGCTTTTTCCGCAAGCTCGGCACAGTCTATTGGCTGACCATTTAATGTGCATTGTGATTGTGCCGTTTGTGCTATTAGCAAAAAATTCATAACTATCTCCCTAAATTACTACCACCATTTAAGCATTAAAATGTCTCAAATTGCAACAAATCTCCCTTTAGGCTTTTTTGGTAAAAATGATGAAAGAAATTGACACTATGTATTACATCGTGTAAAATGTATTACATGACATACAACACAACAGTTACAAGCAAAGGGACTATTACTATCGCTGCACCACTACGTAAAGCTTTAGGGTTAAAGACTGGTCAAAAGCTAACGGTTACGCTTAATTCAAACAATCAAGTAGTGCTTGATGCAGGCACTGACTTGAAAACCTTTGAAGCAACAAGAGCAAAAATAACCAAGAAAATTCCCAGTCATCTTAAAGGACTTGCAGGCGATTCCTTGCGTGAAGCTGCCGCCAAAGCTTGGGTTGCCGGAAATAATGATTAGTTTAGACACAAATGTAGTCCTGCGTTTTCTGCTTGATGATGTACCCGAGCAGACAAAAAAAGCGACAAATGTAATCGGAAAAAATAAGGTCTATGTCACAGACGTTGTAGTTGTCGAAGTAGTTTACGTCCTAGAAAAAGTTATCCTGCTACCGCGTCAGGACATAACTCGGCTAGTGACTGATTTTTTGGGGTTTGCAAACGTGGTGCATAATCCATACTTTCTATTGGAAGTTATTCAACTGTATGAACACCACCCCTCACTTTCGGTTGTAGATTGTTATGCGACTGCAGAGGCAAAAGCCTACAATAATCAGTTGATAACATTTGATAAGCGATTAATTAGTCAAGGCGGTAGGCACGTCACTAGTTTGTAGTATCAAACTAGGTTGTTGTTATAGTACGCGAACGTACGTTTGTAATACGCTTTACTTTAGGGTATACATAGAAACATGAGTAAATTAGAAATTGTTCGCCTTGGGCACCCGGCTTTACGTAGCAAATCAAAGCCCGTAACTAAACGAGAAATAGCAACAAAAGATTTTCAAAAATTTGTAGACGAGTTAGCTGCTATATGCGATAAAAATAACGGGGCCGGTATTGCCGCCCCACAAGTTGGCGTGAATAAACGAGTAATTGTTGTCCATGTTGATCCAAATAACCCTCGTTATCCTGGCAAAAAGCCATTTCCGTTAGCTATCATAATTAATCCAAAAGTAATCAGTAGCTCAAAGCGTATTAAAGAAGATTGGGAAGGCGATTTATCATGTGGACTGCGTGCGCTCGTGCCACGACCTGATAAATGTGTGGTTATTGGCTTAGACCGAGACTCTAACCCTGTGAAGTATGATTTGGATTACGACTTTCACGCGCGTGTTTTCCAGCATGAGATTGACCATCTTGATGGTGTTTTTTTGATTGACAAAGTGAAACGCGTGGATACAATAAGCGAAATAGCTGAATGGGAAAAGTATTGGAAGAACAAAAAAATATGATAGTAGTCCAAGTCATATCTATAAATTGCGCATAACTTTTGCATATTTAGCATTCGTGGAATATAATCCTAGTATAAGGATAAGTATAATAAATGCATTGGGGGCTTTATGCAAGAAGATCAAACAAATAACACTTCAGACTCATCTGGAGATAATCCGGCGCCGCAGGACGCACAACCGGCTGCTAGTTCGGTTCCGCCTGCGCAGGACGCACAACCGGCTGCTAGTCCAGTTGTCTCACCAAAGGCTGGTGGTGGATCATCTGGTCCATTAAAAAACAAGAAAAAACTTGGAATAATTGCTGGTGTAATTGTTCTGCTGATAGCAGCTAGCGCTGGGGCATATAAGTTTGTCTATCTGCCGAACACACCACAGAATGTCTTGAAAAAATCAGTGGCTAACACGTTGAAGCTTCAGCAAGTTTCTGGCAAGGGTAGTGCCAGTATTACGAGTAAGGGCACGCAATCATCAACAGTTGTTGTAGGTTACGATATCCAAAGTGATGCTGTTAAGAATGCTACAAATGCAAAACTAGACGTTGCATTTAACGGAGTAAAAGTACCTCTAGAGGTTAGAGCTGTCGATAAGGCAATTTATCTAAAGTTTAGCGATCTTAGTACCGTCCAAGCTTTGGCTACTGGTTACATGGGGCCAGAAGGTGGTGCTTTCATGGGGCAATTGGGCAAACAGATCACAAATAAATGGATTGAAATCGATGAGAGCCTAGTCAAGAACTACACATCTGATAAGTGTTCTTTGCTATCAGGCAATAATCAATTGAGTGAAAAAGATATTAACCAAATCATTAGTCTATATGACAAGAATACCTTTATTGACATTAATAAAACTGCTAGTGATACAGTTGATGGACGCAAAGTTACTAAGGCCAATCTGGGTATAAATAAAGACAAAGCCAAAGCTTTTGGTAAGGATTTCGAACAGCTTGACATGGTCAAAAAGCTAAATAGTTGTGGTGGTGATAAAGTTACCGGCTCCGATAGCGCAAAAAAGGCAGATAATTCTAAGACTTCTTATGAATTCACAGTTTGGCTAGATGCGTCCAAGAAAGAAATTGTCAAAGTTGCTATAAAAGCTAACGATGACACTACATCGCTCAGTGCTGACTTTACCTTCAACAAAGCCAAAGTTGATATCCAAAAACCAACTGATGCAATTCCTGCCATGCAACTTCTTGGTCAGCTAGCGCCTCTTTTGGGCGGAGCAGGAGCTACAGGTACAGGTACGACTGCAAACCCAACTTTACTTCAATAGAAATTACCTGAATACAGAACACTTTTATAACCAACGATCATTGACCCATGTTATGCTTTAATGTATGAAATATAAAATTGGGGTATATGGGTCTGCTGCTGGTGAGATTGATGGAGTGGTCCCGAAGATAATTGAACTTGGGAATGCCCTAAAGAAACACGCTGACTCGGTGATCGTAATCACAGGAGCTTGTAAGGGTCTGCCTTACATTGCCGCCAAGCAAGCACATAGTGGTGGAGTAGAAATCTGGGGTTATTCTCCTCTACACAACATGGATGAACTAAAACATGATGCTCCTGATGATGATCATAATATTTATGCTAAGTTACAATTTGTATCTGAAGATTTTGAATTTGTTGCCAACAAAAGAGTTTGCATGAAATATCGCAACGTGATCTTAACAGCAAATTGTGACGCGGGGATTATAATTAGAGGTCGTTGGGGTAGTCTGAACGAATTTACCAACCTCATTGATATGCAAAAAGTTGTTGGCGTTCTGACTGACACCGGCGGCGTAGCTGATGAATTGGTGAAGTTAAATCAAAAAATAACTAAAGAAGGTCAAGGAAAAATAATTTTCGACGAGGACCCTACAACTTTGATAGAAAAAGTTTTAGATGAACTAGGGTCCTAAACGCCAAAAAAATAGTGTGATCACCTCTCTTCGACACCAGCCTAACAGATGTATGTTATAATTTTTAAGATACACCGAGGTCTCATCGTCAGAGCGGTCTAGGACACCAGGTTCTCATCCTGGAAACTTCGAAGAAGACCAACTTTAACAATTAAATTAACATGGTCTCATCGTCTAACGGTTAGGACACCAGGTTCTCATCCTGGAAATCCGGGTTCGATTCCCGGTGAGATCACCATCACGTATCCCGCACCAATCTGTCTGCTTTCTGGTGTAACCAGAAACACCACAGATTTCTTGCCTATTTTTGGCTTACAAGCTTGCGGTGCGCACTTCACCGTACTTAAGAGTACGGCTCGTTTGCGCTCCTCGCTGTTGCACCAAAACTAGACTAAGTGCGGAACACGTTAATTATGGTGCGTTGGCCGAGAAGTTAGGCACAGGTCTGCAAAACCTGCTAGACGAGAGCGTTACTCGTACGCACCTCCATACTTTGCATAAAGCTTCGTATGGCAAGCCAAAACACAAAGTTGACAAAATAGCGGGCGAGTGGCGGAATTGGTATACGCGACGGACTTAAAATCCGTTGGTTGAATAAACCTTGAGGGTTCGAGTCCCTCCTTGCCCACCAGTATATTTATGTGACAGCATGTGTTAAAATATAAAGTACGAATTACGTAGAAATTAAGGGGGAATTTAAATGTCATTGATAGCAATATTAGGAATAATCGCGGTAGTAGTCGTAGTCGGACTAGTTGCGATATATAACGGACTTGTAAAATTAAAAATCAGGGTTGATGAAGCATGGAGTGATATCACAGTTCAGCTAAAGAGACGATATGACTTGATTCCAAACTTAATCAGCAGCGTAAAAGGTTACGCCAAGCACGAATCCGAAACGCTACAGAAAGTTACCCAGGAACGTAGTACAGCTTTGCAGGGTGGTGGATCTGTAAAAGAGGCCGCACAAGCTGACAATGTGTTTAGTGAAGCTCTAAAGAGCTTGTTTGCCGTTGCAGAGAGCTACCCAGACCTTAAGGCAAACCAGAATTTCTTGGATCTACAGGCTCAGCTAACAGATACAGAGGACAAGATCCAGGCGTCTCGAAGATTTTATAACGGCTCTGCCAGAGATCTCAATATCAAGATAAAAACTTTCCCAAACATTATTTTTGCGGGGATGTTAGGGTTCAAACAACGTGAATTCTTCGAAGTAGACGAAAAAGAAAACGAGACCATCCAAAAACCTACAGAGGTTAAATTCTAAAGAACGTATAACGGATTACGAATAAAGTATAACGGCATGGCTTCCGAGAAAATATTTAAATTTACTCAGCTTCGAGCGTGGCAAAATGCACGCAAATTTGCTGTTGAAGTGTATAGGTTAACTAGTGAATTCCCTAGTGACGAAAGATATGGGCTTACTGCACAAATTAGAAGATCATCCGTCTCAGTTTCTGCAAATATAGCCGAAGGATTTTCCAGACAAGGTGCAAAAGAAAAAGCACAGTTTTATTCTATAGCTCTGGGTTCGTTAACCGAGACACTAAGTCATGCTTATATTGCGAATGATCTTGGTTTTTTGCCCTCCGATAGGCTACAATTGTTAGAGGAAAAGGTAACGGATATTCATAAAATGACGAACGGTCTAATAAAAAGCGCAAAAGGAAGAACCTCGTAATACGTTATACGTACTACGAAATACGTACTTATGTATTCTGAAATAGCTAGCAATAAACGTAAAACTTTCTATATCTTTATCTTTTTCATGTTGGTAGTTGGCGTTATGGCGTGGCTGGTTAGTGGATATCTTGGTTCGACTTATATCACCCCATATGTTCTTATCGGATGCTTGGTTTATGCGGTCATAACTTATTATTCAGGCGCCAAAATGGCTACCGCTGTCAACGGCGCCAAACAAATAGAAAAAAATGACAACCCAAGACTCTGGCGAATAGTCGAAAACTTGGCTATAACTGACGGATTACCTATGCCAAAGGTCTATATCATGGACGACCCAGCACCGAACGCCTTTGCCACTGGTCGGGATCCAAACCACGCTATAGTCTGCGCGACTACTGGGCTTTTGGATATGATGGATGATAAGGAACTCCAAGGAGTGATGGCTCACGAACTTGGGCATGTCAAAAACTACGACATTAGAGTATCTATGTATGCATTTGCTCTGGTCGCGGTCATAGCAGTTTTGGCAGATGTTATTATGTACACATTTTGGTTTAGAGATAACGACAATAATAACAACGGTATATTTATGATTATTGGCATTGTTGCAGCAATTATCGCACCAATTGTTGCTGGCATGATTCAGATGGCAATTTCACGCAAAAGAGAATATTTAGCAGACGCTGATGGCGTGCTCTCTACCAGATACCCAGAAGGCCTGGCTTCTGCTCTTGAGAAAATTGGCAAGACAGGTAGTGCTACTCAGAAACAAAACACAGCAACAGCACATTTGTTTTTTGCTAGTCCGCTCAAGAAAAGGACTTTGACAGGATTATTTAGTACGCACCCACCTATTGAAGACAGAGTTGCTCGGATTCGCAATATGGGAACAAAAGCGTAAAAGGGACTATTTGTGGTTAAAAAAGAGACAAAACCAGCCACAAAAACTAAACCCTCAGCAAAAGTTCGCAAAAGAAAAGAATCTGGACATCGATCTTTTAAGGTCAGCCCCAAAAAATTTCTTACCCGGCAGGTCAAACTAAGCGGGTCCTGGCAGCTGTTGCGTGAATCTTGGAAGTTAATAATTTCAAACAAAAAAATCTTTTTAGGACTTATTGCCTTGTTCACCCTGTTGCAGCTACTCGTCATCCTCCTTTTTGGTGCTGGCCTAGACTTAAATAGCTCGAAACAGCAGATAAAAGAAATGTTAGGCTCTCAGGCTCCGGCATACTCTGTGGCGTATTCTCTGGTTAACTATTTGGTTATTTCAGTGCAACAGAGAAACAATGAGATAGTCGGAGTTTATCAGAATTTTATAACAGTTATATTTATGTTGGCAGCTATATGGGCGGTTCGTCAACGAACAGCAAACCAGAGATTTCGTTTTAGCGATATGTTTTACAAAAGCCAATATCCTCTTTTGCAATTTTTGGTGGTTCTTTTCATCCTAGGATTATCGATGATCCCTTTGATGATTGCGGGTTTTTTGTACACAACAACTATCGTGGGAGGGCTGGCTGTCACTCCCATAGAACAAATTCTTTGGGTTTTTCTTTGCATATTGTTAGTCATACTAACAATATATTTATTGCTACCCGGGTTGCTGGCCATCTATATAGTGACATTGCCAGAAGTTTCACCACGAGCAGCTTATTCATCAGCCTGGAAATTATTAGAAAATCGCCGTCTTGGAGTCGGGATTAGGCTAGTTGCCGGCTATGTTTTTGTCTTTGTTATTAGCGGTATTTTGATTACGATACTCAGTTATTTGCTTACGTCTGCTAGCGAGTTAATATTTTATTTTGTTACTTTCGTCTCACTACTTGTTATCAACATTTATAGCTACAAGTTATATAGGGAACTGCTCTAAAGAAGAAATTTTATGAATTTGAAACAAGCCAAGCAACGAATAGTCAAACTTCGAGAAATTATTGATGAGTATCGATATAACTATCATGTGTTAGACAAATCTATTATGAACGAAGAAGCAGCGGATAGCCTTAAACACGAACTAGAACGTATTGAATCACAGTTTCCTGAGTTAATAACCAGCGACAGCCCAACTCAAAGAGTTGCCGGTAGCCCATCAAATAAATTCAAAAAGGTAACGCATAGTAGGAGGATGCTTAGTCTAAATGATGTTTTTGACCTGGATGAAGTACAAAAATGGTCAGAACGCGCCACAAAACTTCTTGAAGGTGAGAAACTTGAGTATTTTGCAGATCTTAAGATGGATGGGTTAGCCTGTAGCCTAGTCTATGAAGACGGCATGTTAACGGTTGGGGCTACTCGTGGTGATGGATACGTCGGTGAAGACGTGACTACAAACATTAGAACGATTCAGTCAATCCCTCTTGTTTTAAGGCAAAAAATCCCCGGACGTGTTGAGGTGCGAGGAGAAATAGTCATGTATAAAAAAGACTTTGAACAACTCAATAGCAGGCTGGAAAAAGTCGGCGAAAAGCCATATGCCAATCCACGAAATTTGAGTGCTGGAACTATTCGTCAACTTGATCCTAGCGTTGTGGCTTCCAGAAAATTATATTTCCATGCTTTTAGTTTGGTGTCAGAAAATATAAATACAAAAACTTGGCAACAAAACTATGAAACTCTGCAAATGTTAGGTTTTCGTGTGGGGGATAATCACGCCGTGTTAAAAAATGTTAAGGCGCTTTGGGAATTTGCGGAATCCTGGCGAGATAAAAGACTGGATTTGGAATATTTTACAGATGGGATGGTTGTCAAAATCAATTCGCTTGATCAATTTGCAAGACTGGGTGTTGTTGGTAAAGCACCGCGCGCGGCAGTAGCGATAAAGTTTCCAGCAGAAGAGGCAACCAGTATTATTCGTGACATAGTTATTAGCATTGGCAGGACGGGTGCGGCAACGCCAGTAGCTGTTTTTGACCCAGTTATTATTGCTGGCACTACAGTGAGACATGCCAGCTTGCATAATTCCGACGAGATTAAGCGCAAAGATATCCGGATAGGTGACACAATAATCGTCTATAAAGCTGGAGATATTATTCCACAGGTAGAATCTGTAATTGAAAAACTCAGACCAAAAAACTCTAAAAAATTTGATTTTGAGCATGAACTCAAACGGCAATATTCTGATTTGCAATTTGAAAGACACGAAGGAGACGTAGTTTGGCGAGTCAAGGGACTAACAGGACCCCTGATTTTAAAGAGAGGTCTAGAACATTTTGCTAACAAGGGAGCTCTCAATATAGAAGGACTCGGAGAGAAAAATGTTGAGGCCTTAGTCGATAATAAACTAGTTTCATCTATTGCAGATATTTATAAACTCAGCAAAAAAGATATTTTGAGCCTTGATAGATTTGCTGAGTTGTCAGCAGATAATTTGATAAAGGCTATAGGCGAGACCAAGAATCCACCATTGCCAAAATTTATCTTTGGACTAGGAATCCGACATGTAGGAGCGCAGACAGCGATTGATTTGGCAGAAAATTTTAAAAGTTTGGATAAGCTATCAGAAGCAACTTTAGATGAACTACTTAATATTGAAGGAATTGGCGACGTTGTCGCAGAATCGATAATTGCATGGTTCGCAGATCCGGATAACATAGAGCTTTTGAAGACATTCGAGAACTTAGGTGTAGAGCCACAGTTTATTGAGCTTACAAACGCTCCATTATCTGGACAGAGTTTTGTGATTACTGGCACGCTGGAATTTATGAGTCGCGACGAGGCAGGTGATAAGATCAGAGCTCTCGGTGGGACATTCCAATCCTCAGTAGGAAAAGGTACAACCTATCTTGTAATGGGGAAAAACGCTGGCGCTTCAAAGGCTGAAAAAGCCAAAAAATTAGATATCAAAGTGATTGATGAGCCAGAACTCTTAAATATGTTACAATAATCGTTAATTGTTGAGGGGCTATGGCGCAGTTGGCTAGCGCGTTTGTATGGCATACAAAAGGTCGCCGGTTCGAACCCGGCTAGCTCCACCAAAATTTTAATGATATAATATAATTACAAATATGAAAAAGATCAACACCGTGGACATAGCTTCCAAAATATCAATGAAGACAGTTTTTTTTCTTTCGTTAGCCTTGCTAATCATTAGCAGCGTGGCTTATTGGAAGTATGTCGTCAATAATCCAGATAGAGTGTTTGAAGCAATGCTTAAAAATAGCCTTCAGACAAAAAGCCTAACAAAAACCATAGGGCAAGAAGAGCAAGGCGACTCCAACAATCAGACAATTGTTCTAAAGTTTTCACCTTCTGTAGGAGTAGCATCAAAATATGATCTTCAAAAAGGTCAAGGCGAACAATATGTTGGCACTCAGACAAATGTTATTGGAACAAAAACAGCAGATTATATCCAGTACAGCAAGATTGAATCATCTCAAGTGTCAGAAGCAAAAAAGAAAGACATAGTAGGCGTGTGGGCCAAAGTTGGCGATGAAAAGTCAGGTCAAAAGCCTAGTGTTTTTAATGATGCGCTTTTTGGGGTAATTTTGTTTGGCGATTTGGGAGATAACACTGCAAGCAGTATCGTCAGCCAACTTACATCTAGCGATGTCTATGGGATCGACAAGTATTCAACAACTTTTAGTGGAGGCAGGCTTGTTGGTAACTTTAGTATTAAACTTAAACCAAAAAATTTAGTTGATTCAATCAAGTACTATGCCCAGCAAACAGGCTACGCTAGCGCAGAAGGGCTTGGAGCAGAGGGTGTAAGCAACGAGCCAATTTCGCTTGATATCACAATTGATTTAGTTTCTCGCCAGGTGAAAGAAATTAGTTTTGCGGGGGGGCAGAGGATAGAGAAGTACGGATCTTTTGGGCAATATAACGGCATAACTGTCCCAAATAATCCAATTTCTTTTAGTGAACTTTCTACCAGGCTTCAATCTACTCGATAATATACTTAAAGTGATTTGCTATCTTGGTAAACAATATACTAAAACTGCTCTAAACTGGTTTATAATAAGTAGGTGCTAAAGAAATTATTAAAATCAATCGTTGTCAGAATAGAATATTATTTTGTTGCGAAATTATTATCAAAAAACCCTAATGTTAAAGTTGTAGGAGTTGTTGGTAGTGTTGGCAAAAGTGGCACAAAAAAAGCTGTGTTTACTGTGCTGGATCAAAAATACTCAGTTGCGTGGCAAGACGGCAATTATAACGATATTGTAACTATTCCGTTAGTGTTTTTTGGTCTTGGTTTGCCATCTCTTTTCAACCCATTTGCTTGGTTGACGGTGTTTTATAAAATGAGAAGATCAATACATAATTATTCTAACGATGTTGTAGTATTGGAACTGGGGACAGACGGTCCGGGCCAAATTTCAGAATTTGCCAAGTATCTAAAGCTTGATATTGCTATCGTTACTCATATATCAGAGGAACATATGGAATATTTCCAGACACTTGAAGCTGTGGCACAGGAAGAGTTAGACGTTCAGCACTACGCAAAAGCTTTAATCGTCGAAGCTACTAGTGCTAGCAAATTTAGTAAATATATAACAGTAGAATATAAAACCTTTGGACCTGAGACCGACGCATATGCTCATTTTGTGGTAGAAGGGCGCAATCTAGATATATTTATTGGTAGTAAAGTTTTTGCCTGTCAGTCCAACATTATTGGGGTGCACCAAATGAACAATCTTGTCGCAGCAGCTCTTGTTGCTGAATATATGGATCTAGAGGACTCCCAGATAGAAAATGGTGTCAGCTCTGTGTTGCCTATGGCGGGCAGGATGAACCTGTTTGAGGGCAAAGACGGCAGTCTAATAGTCGACGATACTTACAACTCTAGTCCTGATGCGGTGGTTAGGGCAATTAATTATCTTGCTTCTCTTGATATGCACAATAAGATCGCTGTAATAGGTAATATGAATGAGATGGGGGAGATGTCTTCTAAGCTTCACTACAAAGTTGGCGCTCAAGTCGCTACTAGGGATTTTACCGAGGTACTAACGATAGGGGTCGATGCAAACGAACATTTAGCAACAGCTATTGAGAGTTCCGGGCAAAAAGTTCAGAGATTTGATTCCCCTTACGCCGTCGGCAAATATCTTGCCCAAAAAGATTTAAAAGATACAGCTATATTGTTCAAAGGTTCACAAAACGGAGTATATCTCGAAGAAGCGATCAAATATATTTTGGCCAATAAAGATGATAAGATGAATCTGGTGCGCCAATCAAAGCAGTGGCTGAACAAAAAGAAAAAGAGTTTTAAATAATGAAAGTTTTAGTAATCGGCGGTGGTATTGGCGGCGAAAGAGAGGTGTCACTAAATTCTGCTCGCTATATTTTTGACGCAATAAATTCGAGTCATCAAAAAACATTTTATGACTGGGACGGCAAACAACAATGGTTGGATGAGAACTTAAATAAATATGACGTGGTGTTGCCGATTTTGCATGGAGAAGGGGGGGAGGATGGACAAATACAAGCCATTCTGGAAAAGCACAATACAAAATATTTAGGTTCTGACGAAGCTTGTAGCAAATTATGCATTAACAAAGACAGCACACAGAAAGTGTTGAAGGCGGATAATATCTTAGTCCCGCGCTACAGAGTTATGTCTTGGGAGGAATATCAAGAAAGTGATATCGCGCATAATCCACACGTTATTAAGCCAGTAGATGGTGGTTCTAGTCTGGATACTTTCATAGATGTTAGAACACATGACCCAAGATTAAGCCAAATCAAGGAAGTCTTTGACAACTACAAAACTCTTATGGTAGAAGAGTTTATTAATGGCATTGAAGTGACTGTACCAGTGCTTGAGGGGCAAGAGTTGCCATTGATAGAAATTATTCCTCCAGAAGGGGAGTTTTTTGACTATGATAATAAATATAACGGACAGACTAAGGAGCTTTGTCCAAGCGTTAATGTCTCGAAAGAGCTGCAAGAAAAAGCACAGAAAATTGCTCAACGTTGTCACGTAGCACTGGGGTGTCGCCACTTATCCAGAGTAGATATGATCATAGATCGTTATGGGCAAATATATACTCTTGAAATTAATACTATGCCCGGGCTAACCAACCAAAGCTTGTTCCCTAAGGCTGCGCAGGTGGTGGGGCTAAGTATGCCTGATTTAGTAGAGTGTCTGCTCCGCCAAGTAGCGAATTAGAGCACCCTATTATTTGTTTGATCTGTTAAAATAGTTATATGGCGGATTTTAAAAACAAAAAGGTTTTTTACGGCGATAAATTTATTCCATTTGGCCAAGCGAACTTGAGCATTGCCAGCTCCGCCGTTTTATATGGTTTAAGTGTTTATACAGTTTTTCCGATCAATAAAACCACTAAAGGTCTGGCGGCTTTTCGGCTTAATGAGCATTTTAGTAGGCTTGTCGATTCAGCTCACATTATTGGTATGGATAGTTTTGCGGGTCAATGGACATATAATAAATTTTTAAATAAAGTTAAAGAACTTGCCTCGGTTAACGGAGTTGATGAGGATGTTTTTGTCAGGGCGAGTGTTCACATTGACGCAATTCTTCCAGGTACAAAATCTAGAGGTCTCTCTCACGTGCTGAGTATGTTTATATATCCCAGTGAGCCCATAGTCCCTCAGAGTGGATGTAGACTCAAAACAAGCCTTTGGCGACGTGTTTCCGATAATTCTATCCCTGCACGCGCAAAAGTAAATGGGGCATACGTTAATTCCGTGCTGGCCAAACAAGATGCTATCGATAGCGGCTACGATGATTGTGTTTTCTTAGACACGGCGGGACATGTTTGCGAATCCAGCGCAGCCAATATATTTTTAATTCGGGATGGTGTGTTGATTACGCCTGATACGACTAGCGATTTACTTGAGGGGATAAATCGTAAAACCGTCATTCATATAGCAAAAGATCTTGGTATCCCTGTAGAGCAACGATTGGTTGATCTAACAGAGCTGTATATCGCGGATGAGGTCTTTTTGTGTGGTACTTCAGCCTACATCGCACCAGTTATAGAGATTGACTCAAGAAAAATATCTACCAGCAACCCGCAAATAGTTCAAAAGATACAAGAGAAGTATCAATATGTTACGCATTCAGCAGATTCTAAATTCCTCCAGTTTCTGTAAGAAGTAAATTATAGTTAAGTTAGCCCTGATCTGTTAAAATATGTGTTATGAATACAACCTTTGCACTTGAGTATAGAATTAACTTTCTCTTTGAGAAATGGAACAAGTCGTACATACGGTACGACGAAGTGAATCTCGCAGAAGAAAAGTTAATTCTATGCCAAGAGCCTTTTCGGTGCAACCCTGAGTTGTCTGGGTTGGCAGGGAGAGGCGGTGCATAGGTTGTGAGGTATAATCCGAAAGATATTGAACCCAAATGGCAAAAACTTTGGGAAGAAAAAGGTACGTATAAAGCGGATCTAAATAGTTCCAAGCCAAAGTATATCGCCATGAGCATGTTCAACTACCCGAGTGGTGCAGGCATTCACATTGGACATGCTATGAATTACACAATTAGTGACGTAAAAGCGCGTTTTAAAAGACAAAATGGCTATGAGAGCTATCATCCTGTTGGTTGGGACGCCTTTGGATTGCCTGCAGAAAATTACGCTATCAAGGCGGGCGTTTCGCCTCAGAAGAGTATGGCAACAATTATTCCAAAATACCATAAACAATACAGGGCGATGGGCTGGAGCAATGATTGGTCAAAGGAGATATCGACCCATACACCTGAGTATTACAAGTGGACGCAGTGGATTTTTAGCCAAATGTATAAAAATGGGCTAGCATATCAAGACGCACGCATGCAGTGGTGGTGCGAAAAATGTCAGACAGTTTTGGCTAACGAGCAAGTTATTGACGGAAAATGCTGGCGGCATGATGGGTCAGATGATCCAACAGTAGAAAAGAAGGAAGTCAAGCAATGGTTTTTCAAAATCACAGAGTATGCGGATGAACTTTTAGATTCAATAGACGGATTAGACTGGACCGAAAGTGTCAAATTAGCTCAAAAAAACTGGATCGGTAAAAGCGTTGGAGCAGATATAGATTTCAAGATTTGGGGTGGCAACCAGTCAATTTCGGTCTTTACAACCAGAGCTGATACGTTATTTAGTGCAGCCTTCATTGTTCTTGCACCTGAACATGATCTTGTAAATCAAATCACTAGCTCAAAAAACAAACCAGAAGTCGAGGCATATCAGAAAGCAGCTCAACTAAAGAGTGAAATTGAGAGACAAGCAGTCACCGACAAAGAAAAATCAGGCGTTTTTACTGGCGCCTACGCAGTTAACCCTGCAAACGACGAAAAAATACCGATTTGGGTTGGTGACTTCGTTCTGGCGGGTTATGGAACTGGTGCTGTTTTTGGTGACATCCATGATGAAAGAGATTTTCAATTTATCAATAAATTTAATATTCCGGCTAAAGTTACTGTTATACCTGAAGATTTGGGTGAGGCAGAACGCGTTAAAAATAAAGAGTATTCTTACACAAAAGAAGGAGTATTAATCGACTCAGGCAAGTTTAGTGGGATGCGTTCAGAAATTGCTCGAGACGCAATTATTCAATGGCTTAGCCAGAACAAAGTTGCAACCGAAAAAGTAAACTACAAAATGCGGGATTGGAGTGTTAGTCGTCAGCGCTATTGGGGTGCACCGATACCGATAATTAACTGCGAAAAATGTGGGACTGTACTTGTTCCAGATGATCAGTTGCCAGTTGTGTTGCCTGAGCTTGAAGATTTTCAACCAAGTGGAGACGGACGTAGTGCCCTTGCTCGCGCAAAAGATTGGTTAACCGTGGATTGTCCAAAGTGTGGCAAAAAAGCCGAGCGCGAAACAGACACGTTGGATACATACATTTGTAGCAGCTGGTATATGTATCGGTATTTTGACCCGAAAAACGATGAGAAAATATTTGATTCTGACGTTATTAACCACTGGATGCCGATAGATTTTTATAACGGCGGGGACCATGCGACAGCACATCTACTATATGCAAGGTTCATAGCACGGTTTTTCACCAAAATTGGCATTGTTGACAACCCGGAACCTTTCAAACACATGCTGTTTAATGGCAAGGTAACGGCCAGTGACGGCAGTGCCTTTAGCAAGTCGAAAGGCAACGGCGTTGATCCTCTAGAGATCATTGAGCAAGGTTATGGCGCTGATGCGCTCCGGACGTATTTGATGTTTGCTGCTCCTCTTGAATTCGGCGCACGCTGGGACCCACAGGGTGTCCCTGGTGCATATCGATTTTTGTCGCGTCTTTGGACTCTTGTGCAGGAGTATCTTGGCGCTAAAAAAGCACCAATTAGTCAAGAGGTTGAGAAAGAATTACTGCGTATAACACATTCAACCATCAAAAAGATGTCTGAGGATATAGAAGCAAACCGCTACAATACGGCAATTGCCGCCGCTATGGGCGGAGTCAACGCCCTGTATAAACTAAAAACGGATGCTCTTAGCAACGGTGCAGCTTGGAAAACTGCGCTTGAGGCTACGGTAGCTTGCGTGGCACCTTTTGCGCCGCATATTGCAGATGAATTATGGGCTCAGCTGGGCAATGAGTCGAGCGTTCAGATTGATAGTTGGCCCAAGCACAACGATAGATATATTGTGACCGATAAAATCAAAATAGTCGTACAGATTAATGGAAAACTTCGTGGAATGGTTGAAGCATCCAAAGATACGAAGCAAAAAGATTTAGAAGAGTTGACCAAGAATGAAGAGAACGTAGCAAAACATTTACAGGGCAAAACTATCAAAAAAGTGATTTATGTTCCAGGTAAACTTATCAATTTTGTCGTATAGTTTTTGGTCAAGCTCGGCATCTAAGATATAATTACTATAAATAGTTGTCAATCAAAGCCAAATGCTTTGATTCAGAAAGGAGTAAATTAAGTGGGAAAACCGAAAAAAAGGACTTCTCATCGTAAAACTGGCTTGAGGCGTAGCCATCTAGCGCTTAAACTGGCTCGTGCAGTGAATTCAAAAAGCCCCATTAAAGTATTTACAACAAAGAAACAGTCTCCAAAGGTTTAGTAATTAGATTATTTAGTGTAAACAGAGTAAAATAAACTTAAAGAAGTAGAATTAACAATATGGCATCGAACAGGCATTTGAGTAGAATAATAGTCCTCCAAACCCTCTACGAATTTGACTTTCGTGGAGATGCGGGCGACAACAGTGCCGATATTGACGAGATATTGAACAGAAATCTCGAAAGATACAAATCTGCCGTTGACGACAAAAAGTTTGCCAAAAACATGACAATTAGCGTACACAAGTTGGCCAGCAGTTTGGATGAGCAACTGCAACCTTTGGCGCCGGATTGGCCAATTGCCCAGATAGCACGGGTAGATAGAGTTATATTAGAGATTGGTGCTTACGAATTACAGCATCACCCAGATGTTCCCCCAAAAGTGGTCATCAATGAGGCAGTAGAATTAGCAAAAAGTTTTGGCGGTGAAAATTCTTCAAAATTTATTAACGGGGTTCTAGGTAGCCTCTTAAAACAACTCAAGCCAGAGGAGTTTGGCGATAAATCAAAAATAAAGAAAAAGAAAGTCGCAAAAAAGAATAAATTAGCAGACTAAAGGAGTGAGTAGTGGTTAAAAAACCAAATACGAACATCAACAAAATCAAGAAATTTTTCCCGAAGAGGAATTTTATCATCAAGGAGGCCGTAAAAGAGCCAACTAGTGGTGGTATGATTTTTCGTCGTGATAAAAATAATTCAATTGAGATATTGTTGATCCAAGATGCAAAAAATCGTTGGACAATACCAAAGGGCCACATAGAAAAAGGAGAGACAGCCAAGGAAACAGCAGAACGTGAGATCAAAGAAGAAACCGGACTTAAAGAGATGACGGTTTTGGGCTATTTGGGAAAGATAAACTTTCGATACAGGCGAATGACTAGTTTGGTGCTGATGACCACAGAGATATTCCTAGTCCGAGCAGAGGGTGATAGTTCAAATCTTAAACCAGAAGAATGGATGAACGGCATCAAATGGTTTGCAGCAACAGATGCTTTGGACAAAATCGAGTATGAGGATATAGGCAAGTTAATCTTGCTAGGATTAAAAAAAATAAGGGATCAAAATTTATAGTTTATGTTTGATGTATCAAAATATATAGTTTTTGCAAAAGAAAAACTCAAAGTTAAGTTCGACAATATAGATATTTTAATAACAGCTTTTACCCATCGGTCATATCTCAATGAACACAAAAAAACCGTCAAGGAACACAATGAACGGCTTGAATTTTTAGGTGATGCTGTGCTTGAGTTGGTAGTTACTGAATATCTTTATCTGAATTATAAAGAGGCCGAGGGTATTTTGACAAACTGGCGGAGTGCTCTTGTTCGGACAGAAAGCATTGGCGAGGCTGCCACAAAACTTGATTTTGAACCACTTTTGCGACTAAGCCGTGGAGAAAAAAGAGGTTCCGACAGAGCCAGAGCTCAGATACTGGCCAACGCATATGAGGCTGTAATCGGTGCGATATATCTTGACCAAGGATATGAAGTGAGCAAACAATTTATTTTGGACACGTTAGTTGTCACTTTGCCTGAAATTCTTGAGACGGGGTCCTGGATGGACGCAAAGAGCTACTTGCAGGAATTGTCTCAGAGTATAGAGGGGTTCACTCCAGTATATCGAGTTCTGGTTGAGGACGGCCCCGATCACGAAAAAACATTCACTGTAGGCGCTTTTGTTGGTGAGAAGCTACGCGGTCAGGGCATGGGTCCGAGTAAGCAAATAGCCCAGCAAAAAGCTGCAAGTGAAGCTTTGGAATACTACAGAAGCGTCCAGAGTAATATGAAAATTGACAAGAAGGGCAAGAAAAGTTAAAATTATACGCATAGATTGTATTATCAAAACGTTAAATTATTGTTAAGGAAGTGAGATTTTGTTTTAGTTTATGTTAAGTATCAGAATGCAGCGGCTAGGTCGCAAAGGTTATCCAACGTACCGCATGGTTGTTCAGGACAAGCGGCAATCACCAACAAGCGGCAAAGTGATAGCACTAATTGGCAACTATAATCCACATACCAAAGAAGCCAATATAGACAAAGAAGTAGCTACCAAGTTTTTGTCTAACGGAGCTCACCCCAGCCCAAGAGCTGTTGCTTTATTAAAATCACAGGGTGTAAAAATTCCAAAATGGGTAAAATCAGAGAAGAAAACACAGAAACCAATTAAGAATTCTGAAAAACTTCGTAAAAATCGCCCTGCAGAAGATGTAAAATCAGAAAAATCTAAAGAAGTTGAGGCACCGGCAGAAACCCCAGAAACTGAAGTAACAGAAGACAAAGCAGAAGCCAAGCCAGAAGAGTCTGCGACAGACGTGCCTGCGGAAGAATCAGCGCCAGAGTCTGACAAAAAAGAACCTACAAAAGAAGCCTGAGGCTCTCTTTTATCTTTGTGCAATATAGGATTTTCGCACTTTCAGCCATCCCCAACCCTCACCTGACTGGCTGAAAACAACAGGTATTCTTTCGATGTAACCTGCTACCTCTCAATAATCCCAGTAGTTTTCATCTAAGCCATATTGAGCTCTGTGAATTGGCGTAAAATACGAAAGTCCTATATAATCAAAATATCAGAAATTAACAATCGAGGAGATAATTCATGAGTAGTATTGATCAACAATTTGTTGAATTTGTTGTAAAATCAATTGTCAGCAATCCGGATTCAGTCCAGATAACAAGAACAATAGACGAAAAGGGTGTGTTATTAGAACTAACTGTTTCGCCTGACGATCTAGGTAGAGTTATTGGTAAAAAAGGAGCAACTGCACAAAGCATTCGAACGCTTCTACGAGCCCTAGGTACCAAAAACGAGGCCAGATACAATCTAAAAATAGTTGATAACGGCGAACCACGACCTGATAGAGCAGAGAGAGGTGAATCATCAGAGAATTCCGGCGGTTGGGGAGATGCCACGTCAAGTAGCGACGATGTCCAGATGGCTGAAACCAGTGAGCCAACAGCAGAACCAGTCGTAACGTCAGCAGAAGAACCAGCAGCAGAACAAGCAGAAACGGCTCAAGAAGAGCCAAAACAAGAT
>Ga0155608_12_pt1 | contig 35779 bp, 37 predicted proteins | sample RifCSPhighO2_12_FD_107265 | JGI IMG/M metagenome (GOLD analysis project Ga0155608, IMG submission 107265) | Candidatus Saccharibacteria bacterium RIFCSPHIGHO2_12_FULL_41_12
ATACTTTCTTGTGCTAACAAGAAAGTATGCAAAGAAATAGCAGGCTATTGAAGTAACATTATTGAAATATCTCTTCAATCAACCCAGTTTTTCCGGGACTCCCTTTGGTCGGGCTAAAGCCTGGTCCTCAAAACATGGCGTTGCTTGAATAGATATTTCATCAGTTATTCAAGGGCCTGGAGCTTAAGTGGCTAGATTATTAATAATATTTTCTACGAAAATATACAGATTTAGAATCAGGCCTTGAGCAGACCTGAGAGATTTCGTCGAGATTACAACTATCAGACGAGGACTGTCTGACCCTACGTCGCCGAAGGCTATGGAGGGGAGTTCCGAGACCGTGGCTTCTGGCTAAGGTCAGGCTTAGCCTGCCTTTGAGCCAGAAGAGACCATGTCAGGCTGTTGTGATCCTTGACTAGTAGTTTCATAAAGTCTGCTCAATCGCCTGTCGGTTTTTGGGTTCCGTTTTGCCGATTCAAAATGGAATAAAAGCAGGCTTGCTTGCAAGCCGGGAAAGAGATACTTTAATCTTTTTTGATGACTTGGGTGCGGTTTGGACCGACGCCTATGCGGAATATTGGGGTGGCTAATTTTTGTTCTATGAATTTAACGTAATTTTGAGCATTTTCGGGGAGCTTGGAAAACTCTGTAATTAACGATATATCTTCTGCCCACGATGGCGAATTTTCATATTCTGGGGAAGAATGGGCAAGTGCATCTGCAGAAACTGGGGCGATATCACCGACACCTTTATAACTTGTGCATACTTGTATTTTATTTCCAAATCTCGGGACGCAATCTAGTTTTGTAATTGCAATGTGGGTTATGCCGTTAACCATGATGGCTCTTTTGATTTGCGGTAAGTCGAGATGCCCCATGCGCCGGGCGCGCCCTGTGGTTGTGCCAAATTCTCCGTCCACTTCTGTTTGCTTACCACGAAGATTATTTAGCTGTGTTTCATCTGTTATTTCCGTGACGAATGGTCCACCGCCGACATGTGACTGAGTGGCTTTGACTACGCCGATAACTTTGTTGATATATTTAGCGGGGATGCCGAGCCCTGTGCAAACGCCTCCGACAGTTGTTGTTGAGGAGGTAGTAAAAGGGTACATACCGTGATCAATGTCGAGCAAAAAGGCTTGAGCCCCTTCTGCTAGCACTTTTTTGCCACTACTTAGTTGTTGATTAACGTAAATTACGGTGTCAGTAGAAAAATCTGCTAATTGTTTGATCGCATTTATATACTCTTGATTGCTGTTTGTTTTTTCCCTGAGGAGTTCAGGGTTTGCTATGGCTTGCCCGAGGGTTAATCCAGCCCTTAGATACTTATCGGCAGATACTTGAGCAATGCCGGAGCTGGTGCTGCCTTGCGCGCTCGTAGAATTTTCTCTGGCTTTGTCGCTCACGATGTGGCTTGGCAAAATCAAGTGTGCGCTAGTACTTATTTTGAGATTTTCTGGAGTTACTTTGACGCCTTTTGACTTTAAATCATTAAATTCTTGGACAAGTTTGACGGGGTCTATCAGACAGCCATTGCCAATTACATTAACAACGCCAGAGTGAGAGATTCCTGATGGCACTGTGTGTAGGTCTAGCTCCGTCCCATCAGGTAAAACAACAGTGTGGCCAGCGTTTGGGCCACCGTTAAACCGTGCGACGATATCATGACTGCTGGCTATTTCATCAACAAATCTACCCTTACCCTCGTCTCCTCTTTGAAGCCCGAGTACAACCGTGACCGATCCTTTATTCATAATCTAATTATACCATCCCAATGTATCAATACGTATCAACAAATAACAAATATCAACCCCAAAATCTTCACGATCGTGAGAAATATGGGGCAATATATATTCAATTAATGTATTAATTTAATTCGTTGCATTCATATATTTTAACGTAGTCTTCCAGATTCGATTCTTTGATCTCCGCCAAGAGATATTCTCGAAAGTCATATTTTGTTGTCCAAACGCTTTTCTGAGCTTGTTCAAAATACAACTCTCTTAGTATTTGTCTGAGTCTGTCGCGTTTGTATCTTTGAGTTTCCGGGATGTCAAATGTGATCATAAGTTTTGCTTCGCCGGCTAGTTTTTTTGGTTCATAGATTTGTGCTTTGTTTTTACCCTTTTGGGTTAAGCGAGGAATCCCTGCGTGGTCAATGGCAATTAAGCCTTGGGCTATCATTCTATAGTATGCGTTTTTTAATGATTTTTCCTTTTTTCTTGATATTTTTGCGAGATCTTTGAAAAATTCTCTGCGAGCAAAACTGAATTTCAAGTTTGGCTTGCTATACGGGATGAGAGCTTTTAATAAATACACAGTGGTAGAGTTAGGCAAATTGTCACTTCTTTTATTATTCATATTAGCATCATTTTACTCACGATCGTGTAATATTTGCAACTAATTTAGATTGATAAATGGATAACTTATGTGGTCAGTAGAGCGTTTAAATTTTTAATAGACTTTATTCCCATTCTGTTGTGCCTGGAGGTTTGCTGGTTAGGTCTATTAAAACTTGGCTGATGTAATCGAGTTTAAGAAGTTGTTGAACGCAGCTGTTTATTGTTTTTGCGGGGATGCCGAGGCCAGGCAAGGCGGCTTCTCCAGTCATAAAGTCGGGTGTAATAAATGGTCGGAGCGCAATTGTCCTTTGTCCAGATTTACCATAAGACGTTGGAGCTAAAATAACTGGCATCTGGTTGATCCCAAGCTTTGAACCATCTTTGTTGATAATGTCTCTGACGATATGGTCTGCTTTTCTTAGCTGCGTTGTAGTGCGATGGTTGAGATATGTGATCACTGGTTCCTGAGCTGGCGTCTTATTAATATAGCCGTATGTAACACGGTTTATATTAATCTTTGCATTTGTAATTTTACGAGATAGATCGGACAACCTATGCCAATCGGGATTATTGCATCTAAGCACAGCGGCGTAGGCATATGTTCGGCCATCTCCTTGTACGCCGACTGTTTGAATTGGTAAAACATCGCCTTCAACACCTGTGTTTTTCAAAATCTTGTCCAAGTTATCTTGGCTTTTTTCAAGTTTTACTCGGTTGCCCATTGTGCCATCAGAACAAATGATACGAATTGCCAATCCTGGGCCAGGGAACGGATGGCGATTGACCATTTTGTCGGGCAAACCCAGGTCACGACCTAAAGATCGAACTTGATCTTTATATAAAAACTTTAGTGGCTCAACAACAAGAGATTCATCGCGGAGTTTTCTAATGCCGTCGGTGTCATTGTGATGAGTCTTAATAGTATCTAGCCCTGTGCCGGCGAGGCTAGATCCGCTCTCGATTATATCGGGACGTAGTGTGCCTTGGGCAAGAACAGTGTCAGCTGGCAAACTCTTGTTATGGATTATATCTCCCCGGATACTGGCAAAACAATCTCCAATGATTTTGCGTTTTTCTTGCGGATCAGCAATGTATTTGAGCTGTTTGGTGGTCTTGCCGTGGATTAGAGTACTAGCGTTAAAAAATTTATCAGCTGCACGAATAACATTGACTTTAACTCCCAAGTTTTTCAAAGCTAGAGCTACAGCGGTGCTCTCGCCGGCGCGCATGAATCCATTGTCAATGTGGTAAGCGTGAATTTTTTCAGGGCTGGGCAATGTTTTGGCGATCAGTACAGCCATTACTGTAGAATCAACGCCACCACTTAGGTACAAGATGACATGTTTGTCGCCGATAACTTCCTTGATCTCTTCCATGCAAGTTTTAAGACGATTCTCTGCAGAAAAATCCTTGACGACACCGGCAATGTCAAACAAGAAGTTATTGAAAATATTTTTGCCTCTTGGCGTGTTGTGAACTTCTGGGTGAAATTGCAAGCCGTAGATTAGCTTTTTGTCATTTGCAATCGCTGATATAAAGTTTTTATGACCTCCAATAATCTCAAAGCCCGGTGGTAATTTATCGACGCTGTCTCCATGGCTCATCCAAACTTGCTGAGAGGAATCTATGTTTTTGAACAGGGGACTTGTAGAAAATTCTGTCTGGGTTTTGCCATCCTCACGAAGTCCAGAATCAGAAACCGTGCCACCCATATATTTGGCAATTAATTGCATACCGTAACAGATGCCAAGTACGGGTTTGCCAGATTCAAAAATTTTAGGGTCGCACTGCTTTGCTCCAGGTTCGTTAATACTGTCTGGTCCGCCAGAAATAATCAATGCCCTGTATCTATTTAAATTATTTACAGGAGTGTTTATTGGCAATATATCGCAATCCACCTCCAGCTCATGGACAACTCGGTCTATTTGCCCACAAAATTGTGATCCTGCGTCAAGTATTGCTATTTGCTTATGTTTTGCCATAGAGTTTTTTAAAGTCACTTTTCATATAATTCTTGATTATTATTTGGGTCTTTTTTGACGAAATCCCAAAGTAATTTTGCTCAGGTTTGCTGATTATTGATTTCTCAAAATCAGAAAATTTATCCCAGTAGTTTTTGGCTTCTTCGTCTAAGCTGATTACGTCTACAAGATCTTGCTCAAGATCAAGAGCAGAGTGTGCTAATTTTTTGGCCTTTTCGTGAGCTTGGGTATGACCATATTTTTCAAAAAGTAGATAAAGAGGCTCAGCAGCAATTGCACCAGACGACATCTCTAAGTTTTTTTGCATTGCCGTTTCGTCTACCTCGATTTTTGACATGATAGTGTCTAGTCTCTTTGCCATCAATGCCACACAGGCTGGAATGATTGGATAAAATCTTGCAGAAGCGGAATCTGTCAGGTCACGTTGGTGCTCGCTGGATATATTTAAGTTTGCGTTGAGCAATTGTCCAGTTACTTGCTTGGACATGCCGATAACATTTTCGAAGTTCCACGGATTACGCTTGTGCGCCATAGTTGATGAACCTGTTTGGCCTTCTTCGAATTTTTCGCGAACTTCATTGATCTCTGTTCTTTGTAGATTTCTCATGTCGTGGGAAAGATTGGCCATAATGCCACTGGTTATGGTCATTTCATCAAGTAAGCGGATCATTCCCTCTGCAGGGACAATCTGCGTAGAAGATTCAGAGGGTGATAGCCCGATCTTTGCCAAAATATCTTTTTCAAACTTGATTGGATCGTCAATAAAAATACTTAAAGCGTTGTATGCTCCGACTGCTCCGGAGAATTTACCACAAAGAGACTGGCTGAGTTCATGAACGGCTTCCCCGGACTGCCGAAGTCTGGAAATGTACTCACCAAGGGCAAAGCCAAAGGTTATCGGGACTGCATGCTGTCCGTGCGTGCGCCCGATTTGGGGCTGGTCTTTGTACTTATCTGCCAAATCTACTAATGTTTGGATAAGCGAATTGAGCCGAGGCAACACTAGTTCTTGAGTAGCAACCTTAAACTGCAATGCACTGGCGCTTGATACAATATCGTACGATGTTGCACCAAAATGCACATACGGCTTTGCTTGGTCGCTAACTTCCGTCTTGATGGTATTGACGATAGCTTTAATGTCATGCTTGGTGATTAACTCTTCTTTTATAACGTTTTCTATATCAATTTTTTTGGTAGCATCTGTTATTTCTTGGGCAATATCTTTTGAGCAAACGCCAAAGTCGGACAGAGTTTGAGCCAGCACAGCTTCAATTTTGGCCTGATATTGAATCCGAGTTTTTTCGGATAAGTATTTGCTGATATCGGGGTCAAAGTACCTACCGTCTAGTGGGTCTATTGAATTATAGTCGTTCAATTTATATTGCCTTTAATGCGCTATTAATATTCGCCCCGATTCTTTCTAGAGGGCTGTCATCGTTATTTGGTATAAATTTCTCACCAATTAGTTTTTCGTAAAGCTCGACGTAGCGATCCGATATCATGTCAATTACCTCGTCATCTATCATTGGCGCAAATTCACCGGCCTGATTAGAAAATCCTTTGTCAAGTAGCCATTCTCGCAAGAATTCTTTCGATAATTGGACAGGTTTTTGATCTGATGATCCTGACAAATAGGCGTCATAGCTGTCTTTGTAAAAATATCTTGACGAGTCTGGAGTATGGATTTCGTCGATAAGGCACACCTGATTATTCAAAAAGCCAAATTCGTATTTTGTATCTGCGAGTATAAGACCGCGTTTGTTGGCCATCTCTCTGCCTCGGGCAAAAAGTTTTTGGGCGTAGTTATAGATTCTATATAAATGCTCTTTGTCTACAAGTTTCTGATCAATAATTTCTTGGTAGGTGATAGGGTCGTCTGTCTCAGACTTTGTTGTTGGTGTGATGATTGGGACATCAAAGACATGGTATTCGCTTAGTCCATCTGGTAATACCACACCAGAAACTGTTTTGATGCCGTGTTCATATGCTCTCCATGCGCTGCCCAGTAGGCTGCCGCGGACTATGACTTCAATCATTATTGGTTTGCATTTATAACCGATCGATACATTTGGGTCTGGTGCAGAAATCAGCCAGTTGGGTGCAACGTCCTTTGTTTCTTCTAGAAAATGTGCAGCGATTTGATTAAGGACTTGGCCTTTGTGTGGGATTAGTTCTGGGAATTTGTAGTCAAAAGCAGAGATTCTATCGGTGGCTACGCAAACAATCTTATTACCGATGTAATAAACGTCTCTCACCTTGCCGTGATAGAGATTTGTTTGACCCTTAAATGAAAAATCTGTGGTCGCAATGTTCATTATCTACATCATACAGGATATTGTTTGAAAATTCGATTCAAATTTATGTAAATTTTTAGCTTCATTGCGCTAAAGGTTGGGAACAACCTTTCATCGGCTTGCAAACAAGCCGTATTTTGTTCCATTTTTGTGTCGACAAAAACGGAACCCAAAAAACGCTCGTGCTATTGAACTAACATTATTGAAATATCTCTTCAACCAACCCAGTTTTTCCGGGACTCCCTTTGGTCGGGTCTGGGAGACCTGGTCCTCAAAACATGGCGTTGTTTGAAGAGATATTTCATCAGTTATTCAAGGGCCTGAAACAAAGCAGTCTAAAGTCATAATTAATAATATTTCCATAGGAAATATACACTCTGCTTCTGGTCAGGCCTTGAGCAGACCTGAGAGATTTCGTCAAAGATACAACTATAAAGACGAGGACTGTTTGAGTCCCGCCGTGGCGGGATGAGTTCCGCAGGCAGTTGTATCTTTTGACAAGAAATCCCATCAAGTCTGTTCATAGCCTGTTGTTTCTTTGCATACTTTCTTGTCAACACAAGAAAGTATGGTGATTGAAAGCCTGAAAGGCTTTAATCGCAACGCAGCTTTGTGTAATTTCCCCAATTTGTATTACAATAGATGTAATGAACAACGTACAAGTCGGCATTATGATGGGTTCCAAATCAGATCTTGACATTATGGAAGGTGTAAAAAAAGTACTTGATGAATTCGGCGTAACTAGCGAACTTCGAGTCCTATCCGCACATCGTACTCCAAAAGAATGCACCCAATATGCCGGGTCAGCAAGAGATAATGGTATCAAATTGATTGTAGCTGGTGCTGGCGGATCAGCCCACTTGGCTGGTGTAGTCGCAGCTCACACAACATTACCCGTCATCTCCATTCCTGTAAAGAGAGACAACCATGATCACGAAGCTTTGTGGTCAAACATTGCACTTCCTCCAGGAATTCCAGTTGCAACTATGCCAGAAAACGGTTCTAAAAATGCAGCCCTGCTAGCAGTTGAGATCCTAGCATTAAGCGACCCAGAACTTGCTAAAAAATACGATGAATTCCGAGCAAAACAATCCGCCAAAGTCCTCCAAGACGACGCCAGCCTTAATAGATAAGTATCTATATTTAATATTAAAAGAATAAGTGTCTGTTTATTCTCTTGTGGTGCAAAGTTCTTGATTTGCAAGGTAAAAATTATGGAACAATTTTATAAATTGGGTTAGGTGCCCATGGCCAGATATTAAATTTTTGTTCGTCGTACGAAGTTTTAGTGCTTAAAGTTCTCCCAAGGTTCTTCTCAATCTTTTTTACTATTTCTTTATTTTCGTCGTTAGTATAGTTATTATTATATGAATGTGAAATTGCCCCCGTCAGAATGTCGCATAACTGGATTATCGATAAATTCTCTGCTGGAATCTCCTGAACATGTTTAATAGTTACCCCAGTATTAGGAAGCAGTATGTTTATGTAATTGCTTAAGGAATTTTTTACTTCGCTAACTCTATTCGTATGCTCGCCACGGTGAAGCAGTATAGTCAGACGGCAATTATTGTCACAGAAGTGCTTAACTCTTCTAGTAAGGTGTACCTTTGAGAAGTTAGGTATAGCATTGCTAAAAGGTGTTCCCATATATGGTGTGGCAAGACTTTTGTAAACATTTTTGTCAACTATGAGAGCACTGAAACGCACATTATGTTTAAAGAACAAGTCAACAAATTCCAAGTACATATCTAAGATATTTACTTGTCTCTTTGAGGATTTCCATTTTAAGGTACCCCAGCAGTTGTACTTAACTCTCAAGTCTAGGCATTCAGCATTGAATTCTCTAAGAGAACCGTTCCCAATACTTACCCAAACAGAGCCAAAAACAACATTTTGTTCTTTTTGGCTTCCAATATCACACGCCACCAGCATATGAAAGTCGTTCTTCCACTATACTGGTAATTTTTTTGATCTTGTTAACGTAACTCTTTATTTCTTTCGGTTGTTTCTTGGACTTTTCAGCCGAAATATCAAAACTGACAACCTCATTTTCTAAGATGTCTTTTAGCACTTTTAATTCGACTTCACTAAGCTGAAGTTCAATAATTTTATCTTTCCTCATCTTAACCCTCCTCCGGATAAAGTTATTATAGCAAATTATAGTATATATACATCAGTGCTCTTAGATATTTGATGTAAGTAACGTGATAAATTGTGATAAAATGTAGTAAATGACAGGGTCCGACGAATCTCAGATTACATATAAAAATTCCGGTGTCGATTACGGAGGAGTTGATCCTGCCAAAGTTTTTGCTCAAGACATTGCTGCAACTACAGCCAGTGAACTAGAAAAATTTGACATGAAGGAAATTACAGCCAGTCGAGGTGAATCTGCCTATGTCTGGGAAGAACAAGATAGCTACAGGGCTTTAGTAATCGAAGGCCTCGGTACAAAAAACCTAGTAGCGGATGTTATGCGGGCAACAACAGGGAAAACTCATTATGATCAAATTGCCCAGGACGCGATAGCGATGATCGTAAATGATTTGATAGTAGTTGGTGCACTGCCCAATGTAGTGAATGCGTATTTTGCTATCGGTGATGCCAAGTGGATGGAAGACAAAGAACGTGCAAATGATTTGCTCCGTGGTTGGGCAAATGCTTGCAGGATATCGGGAGCTACATGGGGTGGTGGCGAGACGCCTCCTCTCAAAGACATTGTCGATCCGGCAACGATTGATATAGCTGGATCAGCCGTGGGGATTATTGCAGACAAGACCAACCTGGTTTTGGGTGATAAGTTGGCAGAAGGTGATCGGATTATTCTGATCGAAAGTAGTGGGATTCATTCTAATGGTCTGACTATGACACGCAAGATCGCGGAAGGTTTGCAGGATGGTTTTGCTACTAAAATGCCTGATGGGCGGATGTTTGGTGAAGCACTTTTGACCCCAACATATATCTATGTTGATTTAGTGCGGAAACTTCAGGAAGAAAAAATAGAGATACATTATATGGTCAATATTACAGGCCATGGCTGGCGGAAATTGATGCGGGCAGATCGTGATGATTTGGCGTATATTATCGAGCAAGTTCCAGAGTACTACACAGAATTTGATTTTATTAAAAAACAGGCCAATGCGTCTACAGAGGAAATGTATGGCAACTTCAATATGGGTGTTGGTTTCGCTATTTACGTACCAGAAAAGTATGCTGAGCAAGTTGTTGAGATAGCTAAGTCCGTAAATCTGAAGGCTTGGGATGCAGGTCATGTTGTAGCTGATGACAAAGCAGTGAGAATCAAACCTCTTGATATTGAATTTAAATCCGACACGCTAGGAGTGCGCGGGTGAAGGTCATTGTGCGGGGCAATGCCCTCACGCCCTCCCATAAAAAAGCGCTGATCAAAAAACTTGCCGACCAAGGCGCTAATGTAACAGATATCTCTGCGCAGTATCTGCATTTTATTGACGCTAAAGGGCCAATATCAGAAGACGACCAAAAGATCTTAGAAGAATTATTTAATTACTCGGGTGAGTTCAAAGAGATTGATCACAACCAGCAATTTATAGTTGTGCCAAGACTAGGCACAATATCCCCATGGTCATCAAAAGCCAGTGATATTATCAGAAACTCTGGAGCAAATGTTGACAGAGCAGAGCGTGGGACAGCTTACTTCGTAAAGAGCGATTCAAATATAGACCTACAGCAATTGACAGATATATTTTCTGATCGCATGAGTGAAACTATTGTCGAGAGTATTGATCAACTTCAAAACATGTTTGCTGCGGATCAACCAAAACCTTTGAAGACGTATGACATCTTAGAAAAAGGCAAACAGGCACTGGTCAAAGCAAATCATGAGCTCAATACAGGGTTATCCGATGATGACCTAGAATATTTGACGGAGGAATTCGTAGAGATCAATCATGACCCAACAGATGCAGAAATTATGATGTATGCGCAGGTCAACAACGAACATTGTCGCCATAAAATCTTTAATGCAAAATGGGCTATTGATGGGAAAACGCAGGACGCTAGCTTGTTTAGTAAAATCAAAGATACTTATCACAAAAGCAATAAAGACATAATTTCTGCGTACACAGACAACGCAGCCATAACTCGCGGCTATGACAGTGCCCTATTTGCTCCAAAAGACGGAGTCTATGTATCAACAAACGAGCCAGTTCATTTGGTAACAAAAGTAGAGACACATAACCACCCTACAGCTATTTCTCCTGATCCAGGTGGTGCCACAGGTATCGGTGGTGAAATCCGTGACGAGGGAGCTACAGGAATTGGCGCAAAACCAAAGATGGGGTTAACTGGTTTTACAGTTTCTAATTTGAATATTCCTCAGCTTAAACAGCCATGGGAGTCAAAACCAAATTCTCCCGATCATATCGTAAGTCCTCTTGGCATTATGATTGAAGCGCCTCTGGGTGGCGCACATTACGGTAACGAATTTGGTCGAATTAATTTGGCTGGATATTTTCGAACTTTTGAACAAAATATTGACGGTGTGAACTGGGGTTATCACAAGCCGATTATGTTGGCGGGTGGCTTGGGCAATATCAGGGGCGGTAATACACACAAAAAACAGATTGAACCTGGTGATTACATCATTGTGCTTGGTGGTCCAGCTATGCTTATTGGGCTAGGAGGTAGCTCATCTGCAAGTGTGAATTCCGGACAGTCTGACGCCGAGCTTGATTTTGCATCAGTACAAAGGGCCAATGCAGAACTTGAGAGGCGAGCCCAAGAAGTTATTTCGACTTGTGCAAATATGGGAGACGTCAATCCTATCGTGTCTATTCACGACGTTGGCGCAGGTGGTCTGTCCAACGCTTTGCCAGAACTCGTCCACGACGCAGGAGTTGGTGCCGAGTTTGAACTGCGTGATGTACTAAACGCAGAACCCGGCATGTCGCCGCTAGAAATTTGGTGTAATGAAGCCCAAGAAAGATACGTGTTGGCTATCAAAGACAAAGATCTAGCAAGCTTCAAAGAAATATGTGCAAGAGAGCGATGTACTTACTGTATAGTTGGCAAGGCTAGCGAAGAGCAAAAACTGGTAGTTAATGATAATCTGTTCGGCAATAAGCCAGTCAATCTACCAATGGGCGTGCTGTTTAATGATAACCGCAGACAGCTATTGTCCTTTGATCGATCAGCAAAAAAGACATATGAAAGTGACTACTCTAAATTATCTATCGAGGAGTCAGTTAAGAGAGTGATTAGTCTGCCATCAGTGGCAAGCAAGAAATTTTTGATAACTATTGGAGATAGATCCGTCGGAGGGCTGACTGTGCGGGACCAAATGGTTGGTCCATGGCAAGTACCAGTCGCAGATGTAGCGGTAACGTCCAGCACATTTGGGAGCAAAACAGGTGAGGCGATGGCGGTGGGAGAGCGAACTCCGCTAGCTATTTATGATGCTCCTGCATCTGTGCGGATGGCAGTAGCAGAGGCGATCACTAATATCGTAGCCACACCGATTGAATCACTGGGCAAAGTAACGTTATCGGCCAACTGGATGGCAGCAGCTCAGCAAGCCGACCAAAAAGAATGTTTACACGACGCAGTGAGTGCAGTAAGTGAATTTTGCCAAAAACTTGGCGTCACTATACCTGTCGGCAAAGATTCTCTGAGTATGAAGACAATTTGGAAAAAAGATGGCCAAGATTTTTCTGTGACTTCCCCAGTTTCAATGATAGCCAGTGGTTTTGCACCAGTGCATGATGTGTCCAGCGTGATGACGCCACAGCTAAAATCAGGAGACACGAAGCTTATTTTGATTGACCTGGGATTTGGTAAAAACCGACTTGGCGGATCATCACTAAGCCAAGTTTATAAATTAACAGATAGCAATTGTCCAGATATTGAGCCAGAGAATCTAAAAAACTATTTTGAAATTATCAAGAGTTTAAATGCGGATGGCAAGATTTTGGCTTATCATGATCGGTCTGATGGTGGACTCATCGCAACACTGACAGAAATGATGTTTGCAGGCAGAAGAGGCGTTAATGCCAATTTGGAAAAACTACCAGGCCAGACGCTAAATAAGCTATTTACAGAGGAAATAGGTGCAGTTATTCAGGTCAAATCAAGCGAGACAGAAGGGGTCATTAGTCAAATCAAGTCAGCTGTAGGTGACTGCGTGTTTGAAATAGGCAAGGCAGTGGACACGCAAGTAATCACAATAGTTGACAGAGGATTTACATATAAAGCCAAGCGGAGTGACCTCGAAGCTCTTTGGGAGTCGGGGAGTGACGCAATCCGCAAACTCAGAGAAAATCCTGAGACGGTAGAGTCTGAGCAGAAGGTAGTCGCAGATGATAACAACGCAGGACTGCCGAGCAAAGTAAGCTTTGAAATTCCAAAGCCCCCTGCCCTGCCCGGTAAAAAACCAAAAGTAGCTATCTTGCGTGAGCAGGGAGTTAATGGGCAGGTAGAGATGGCAGCTGCATTTACCCATGCGGGCTTTGAAGCACACGATATCCACATGAGTGATTTAATTAGCGGCAAAAAAAGATTAGATGACTATAGCGTGTTGGCCGTCTGTGGAGGGTTCTCGTACGGAGATGTTTTGGGTGCCGGTGCTGGCTGGGCCAAGACAATTCTCAACAACAAAGATCTAAAAGAACAGTTCAAACAATTCTTTGAACGACCAGATACTTTGACGCTGGGTGTATGTAATGGCTGCCAGATGTTGTCTCACTTAAAATCAATTATCCCCGGAGCGGAGAGCTGGCCAAGTCTACAGCAAAATACCAGTGAACAATTTGAGGCCAGAGTTGCCAGCGTCAAGATTGAAGAGTCAAAATCCATATTGCTGGGTGGTATGGCTGGTTCTGTTTTGCCTGTACCAGTAGCTCACGGTGAGGGTAGAATGGTTTTCGTGGATAAAACAGATAATGTCAGTGCCAGATATGTTGACGACAAAGGTAAAGCCACAGAAGTCTATCCGTGGAACCCAAATGGCTCAAATAATGGTATCACTGCAGTCACTTCAACAGATGGCAGAGCCACAATCTTAATGCCTCACCCAGAGCGAGCATTCTTGAGCATTCAAAACTCACATAACCCATATGACTCAACATACAGCCCCTGGTTCAAACTCTTCACCAACGCCCACGATTGGGTAAAAAGAAACGTTAAATAAGTTTATCTGGGCGGTTGGTGACTATTGAGACTTCGGGGTAGAGGGTGTGGAATATTTTTGCTATAAATTTGTTATTGATAGTGTAGACATATTGATCAAGTCTGTTACGTTTTGCCAGCCAATATATGAGCGGATGATAAACCCAGAATTTTACACAAATACCGCTCGTTGAACTTTCACTGGCGAAATAGATTGTTTTAAGTGGATTGTGCCAATCAGATATAATCGTATCAGTCTTTGGGCAGAGGTTTTTGAATTTTGAAAGCTCTTTGAGATTAAATGATATAACTTTGGGCGGTTTTTTGAATTCAGTGTTTCGAATAATATCAGACAATATTTCTGCCCAGCCAGAGCCTTTGCCTTCTATGAGTAGGGTTATATTCCCAGCTTCTTTGATAGCTTCTTGAAGGGTTGGGATAGGTTCACCTGAAATCGTTTTCACCTTCTTAATTTCTGCAAGAGTAAGCTGGCTGATACGTTTATCTATTCCTGCAATACGCCGCAAGTCTTTGTCATGGCAAACCACCAGTTTTCTGTCTTTGGTTTTTCTTATATCAAGTTCAATTACATCAAGCCCCAAGTCTCGTGCGACTTGGATAGATTTGAGAGTGTTTTCTGGAGCGAGTCCGGCTGCTCCACGATGCCCAACGATATTCATACATTTGATTCTATCATGGCATAGACCATATAATGCATAACAATGAGTGGTAACGAAGAGTCAGCATCTCATGGCAAAATAGGCGAGGTTATTCATACCAAGCAACCAGATGGACGAATATTTGAAAGATATCGACGTCCGCCGGGTACAAGGTTGGTAATCATTTCTCCTGATAAAAAGATATTGATTACCCGTGAACACAGGCAAGAAAATGACAAAATTGATTTGAGACTGCCTGGCGGGAAAGTTGTCGACAGTCTGCCAGAATTCCATAAATTGTTAGATGAAAAAGCTGATATGGTTGAGGAAGCTATAAGAGGTGCCAAAAAAGAGGCGGTTGAAGAAACAGGACTGATCGTTAATGATCTAAAGTTGCTGACTATTGCAAGAGCTGGCGCAACGGTAGAGTGGGATTTGTATTATTTTGAGGTAAGGAATTTTGGAGAACATCCAGATGGTCAACAGCTGGAACATGGCGAAGATGTAGAAGTGACGTGGATGGGTGCGCAGGAGCTCAAAGATGCAATTGAGCGAGGCGAAATGCATGAATGGCGAAGTGTCGGGGTGCTTCTAGGGTTAGTTCTGCCTAAACTTTAAGCCAGTAGAATCGAACAACATCTCAAAAGAGAGCGTTTCGAGCCGAGAAGATATCTTCTCGGTCTGCGTTTGCGCTCTATACTCTCTTTTGAAATATTGATTCGATTCCATCAGGAGTTGCAGTTTTTACTCAGTGTAACTTTCAGTCCTGCAGGAGGGCTCACAAAAAAACTGATGAAATATCCACAGGGCAAAGGATTGTTTTGAGGACCAGGCTTTAGCCCGACCATAGGGAGTCACGCAAAAACATCTTTTGCTATGGGGGTATTTCAATCAAGTTCTTTTTGTAAGCCGAGTTTCTTTGCTTACTTTCTTAGTCGGTACAAGAAAGTAAGTACAATTGTGTTGAAGATCAAAATTTGACCAGCGAAAAAATAAACAAAAGTAAATAGAATTTATTGAGGAGGCTTCGTCGAGAGTGATATAATGTAATCTAGATAAAGAATAATACGAAAAGGATATATTTTGGACTACGACGCATTTCTAAAACCATACGCAGAAGGTAAAGTCATCAACACAGTTATTGAGATAACCAAAGGCTCAACTGCAAAGATAGAGTATGACCGCAAAAATTGTGCATTTTATTTGGACCGAGTTGAACCAAGTATCTTTGCCAAGCCAGGAAACTACGGATTTATCCCCAACACACTGGATGATGATGGTGATGCTCTGGATACTTTGGTACTTGCAGATGAATCAATCCCAATGGGCGTGTATTTAAAGGCAAAAGTTATCGGAGTGCTCAAATTCGAAGATGACGGCGAGATGGACCACAAAATTCTTTGTGTCCCTGAGGATGACCGCAATATTGCCAACGAGATTAATGATTTTGGAGACATATCACCAACCTTGATCAAAAAAATTGAGCATCATTTTACTCATTATAAGGACTTGAAAAAACCCGGCTCAACTATCTCCAAAGGTTGGGGAGACGCCACAGAAGCTCACAAAATCATTGAAGAATGCATAGAGGCCTGGAGCAAATAGTAACCGAATATTCATTTGTTGAATTCGGCTTAAGTCTCGACATTTGTGATATAATTCATATTAATTATGAGCGATAACGCAACAAAAAAGGATCTGGAGAATCTAGGCAAAAGTCTAGAGGCTTCTTTTGATAAAAAAATTGATAAAAAAATAGATAAAGCTGTGACAGACCTGTCTGAGATTATCGCTAATTTTGCCCAACAAGTAGATGTAAGGTTTAATAAGTTAGAATCAAGAGTTGATGAGTTAGATAAGAAATTTGACAGGCTTTTACAGACTATTGATGGTTTTGTCTCTCGCATTGATTCATATGAGACAGAAAATGCTATGCGTGATCGTCAGTTCGAACGATTGTTAAAATGGGCTCGTAAAGTTTCTAAAAAAACAGGCATTCCCCTAGAGAATTTGTAAGATGTCTGAAAACAAAATTCCTGACGAAGCTAAAAAGGTTTTTGTCGGTGAAATATTTGATGTTTATCAATGGGAGCAGGAGCTTTACGATGGTAGCATTACAACTTATGAAATGCTCAAGCGCGCTGACACCGTGCAGGTCTTGGCAATTGTCGAGGGCAAACTAGTCATATTAATAGACGAACAGCCTTTTCGGGGCAAAAAACTATGTTTTCCAGCTGGTAAAGTCGAGCCGGGTGAAGATTGGCTGACAGCCGCAAAACGAGAGACTAAGGAAGAGGCAGGTATGACATTTGCTGACTGGCGATTGATATATGTTGAGGACAATATTCCCCGCATGGAGTATGCAAGTGTATTTTTTGTAGCCCAAAATCTAGTTAGTCGTGGAGAGCAAACACCTGACCCGGGTGAAAAAATAGAGGTAACTTTGCGAGAATTTGCAGAGGTAAAAGACATTGTTATGAATAATGTGGACGAACATCTTAGATTTGCCAAGCCTATTTTTGAACAAATTGACTCATTGCAGCAGATTATTGACTTGCCAGAACATAAATAGTTGTCACTGGCGTCAAATATTGTTTATAATGATTATGAGAATCAAGTAATCTAACAAAAGGGTGTAAATAATGGGTAAAACAAAAGTTGCTATTAATGGTTTTGGTAGAATCGGGCGGAGTGCGTTCAAAATTGCTTTTGACCGACCTGATCTCGAAATAGTTGCAATTAATGATTTAACTGATAACAAGACTTTGGCTCATCTACTGAAATATGACAGTAATTATGGCACATACTCTCACGACGTATCTGCAGATGAAAGCGGCATCACAGTTGATGGCAAGAAGATTCAAGTGCTTGCCGAAAAAGATCCAAGCCTTTTGCCGTGGACGAATTTAGGCATAGATGTAGTTATCGAATGTACAGGGCGTTTTACCAAAAAAGAAGACGCAGAGCTTCATATCAAAGCAGGAGCCAAACGAGTGGTGTTGTCTAGCCCGACCAAAAGTGAGGGAATCGATACTATTGTCTATGGAGCCAATGAAGAAAAGCTCAAGACAGCTACTCCAGTAATCAGCAATGCAAGTTGTACCACTAATTCTTTGGGTGCAGTTATGGCGATACTTGACGAGGCGATTGGCATAGAAAAAGCCTTGCTGACGACGGTGCACAGCTATACTGCCAGCCAAGTCCTGCAGGACGCACCGTCAAAAGATCTCCGCGAAGGACGAAATGCCGCAGAGAATATCGTACCGACAACAACTGGTGCAGCTGTGGCCGTGGCGTTGACATTGCCCCAGTTAAAGGGCAAATTTGATGGTATGAGCGTGCGGGTTCCGACTCCTGTAGTATCACTAAGTGACGTGACTATTTTGTTCAAAAAAGACACTTCTGTTGATGAGATCAATGCTATTTTGAAAAAGGCAGCCAATGAGCCGTTTTATCAAGGCATACTTGCAGTTAGTGATGTGCCACTAGTGAGCAGTGATTATATTGGCAATAGTCACTCTGGAATTGTTGATCTGCTACTGACTAATGTCGTTGGAGGCAATTTGGCCAAGGTAGTCGTTTGGTATGACAACGAATGGGGCTATAGCAATCGTCTGGTTGAAGAAGTTGCAGACGTGGGCAAACTACTGCAAGAAGGTGGAGGACTTGGCTTACCCAAAACTCCCCAGCTCCCAGAGAGCGACCAAGCGACCAGAACCGATTTTTCTTCAGTCGACGTAGCTACGGCTATGCCTTCTTCAGATAAAATCAATTCTGAACCACCTGGATCACACTCTGATGAGCAGGCGATTTCGGGCAAGCCAAGTTCGGGGCTCGCTCAGTGAGGATAGCTCTCAGCACTGACCACGCAGGGTTTGGGGCAGTAAAACAGCTAGCATCTTTTTTAACAGGGCTGGGGCATGAAGTGATAGATTATGGACCAAAAGAATTTGTGGTCACGGACGATTATCCTGATTTTATCCGTCCATGCGCTGAGGCCGTAGCGAGTGGCGAATGCGAAGTGGGCATTATCTATGGCGGGAGTGGGCAAGGCGAGGCAATGGTTGCCAACAGAGTCAAAGGTGCTCGCTGCGGAGTGTTCTACTCTCCGGCAAAAGCGGTAGAACCGATAGATGCAGAGGGCAATATGTCAGAAGATGAATACGAAATTCTCAAGCTTAATCGTCAACATAATCACGCCAACATGCTAAGTCTGGCAGCAAGATTTTTGACTCAGCAACAGATTGAAAAAGCAGTCAAAACTTGGCTTGATACTCCATGGAGTGATGAAGAACGACACTCTCGCCGAGTAAAAAAGATCGACGAGGCTTAATCAATGTGCGAGGTTTGCCCAACAGTTACAGCTTTTGATATAGGTGAGTACAACAGGCAAATGAGAGTTAATACAAGCTTCGCAAAAAGAATACATGTAGATCTTATGGATGGTGTTTTCGCCCCTAGCAAATCGCCAAACTTGTGTGATATTTGGTTGCCTCAGATTGCTATCAGCGATATACATCTTATGTATCAGAAGCCACACGATTACCTAGAAGAGTTGATCAGGCTCAGGCCAAATATGGTGATTATCCATGCTGAGGCCGATGCTCATCATATGCATTTTGCTGCAGAGCTACATAAAGAAGGTATCAAGGCAGGACTGGCTGTTTTGGCTGACACGTCGATTGAGTCAGTCGAAAGAATTATGCATAGCTTTGACCAGATACTTGTTTTTAGTGGTAATTTGGGTTATCAAGGTGGAAGCGCAGTTGATCTTTCTCTACTGAGAAAGGCTGATTATGTCAAAGAGCATCATCCAGAAGCAGAACTTGCTTGGGACGGTGGAATCAGTGACCAAAACGCCAAACAACTGGCAGATGGCGGAATAGACGTGCTTAATACAGGTGGCTATATTCAAAAAGCCGACAATCCACAAGCAAATTACAACAAAATTATGGACTTAATCAGCGGATCACAGGTATAATCATAAATAATATGGGTGACAAAACAAAAACACTTACATTTAAAGAATTAAAAAAACAAGCTAACGACATCCGCGTCAGTATTATCAAGATGGTCGAAGCAGCTGGTTCTGGCCACCCCGGCGGGTCACTCGGATTGGCAGACATATTCACAGCTCTGTATTTTGACGTGATGAACTGCGACCCTAAAAATCCTGATTGGGGAGAACGAGATATATTGCTACTTAGTAACGGACATTGTGTACCGGTGCAATACGCGACTATGGCCCATGCTGGGTTTTTTGATACAAAGGAATTGATCACTTTGCGCAAGCACAAGTCCAGGCTGCAAGGACACCCTGAAAGACATGCACTTCCTGGTCTTGAAAACACCAGTGGTCCATTGGGTTGTGGGCTATCTCAGGCCTGCGGGATGGCTCTAGCTATGAGGATGAATAAGCAAACTAACAGGTATATTTATGTGGTTATGGGGGACGGAGAACTAGATGAGGGTAATGTTTGGGAAGCTGCTATGCTGGCACCAAAATACAATCTAAATAATATTATTGGGATCGTTGATCGTAACAATATCCAGATTGACGGACCAACAGAAAACATTATGCCTCTGGGAGATTTAAAACAAAAGTGGGAAGCTTTTGGTTGGAACGCAGTTGATATAGACGGCAATAACATTGAGGCAGTAATTAGTGCTATTGATATGGCAAAAGCTGTTAAAGAAAAACCGACAGTCTTGATAGCACGGACAACCCCGGGCAAGGGCGTGAGTTTTATGGAAAACGATTACCACTGGCACGGCGTAGCTCCAAACGCCGATCAAGCAAAAGTAGCGCTTGATGATTTACATGAATTGGGCGCAAAGATTGAGAGCGAACATGAGTGATTTGCATTTAGTGGACATGGGCAATGAACTTGCGAAGGAGCCAACCAGAAAAGGCTTTGGGCGGGGGCTACTAAAAGCTGGGCAGATTGACGAAAACGTCGTAGCGGCGTGTGCTGATTTGACTGGTTCTACCTGTATGGATAGTTTTGCAAAAGAATTTCCAGAGAGGTTTGTGCAGGTTGGAGTCGCCGAGCAGAATTTGGTAACAGTCGGCTCAGGACTGGCTGCGCAGGGAAAAACCCCTTTTGTCAGTAGCTATGCGGCCTTTAGTCCAGGGCGTAACTGGGAGCAGATAAGGACTACGATTTGCCTGAACAATCAGCCTGTCAATGTGGTTGGGTCACACGCTGGGATCTCTGTTGGACCGGACGGCGCAACTCACCAAATGTTAGAGGATATAGCTCTGATGAGAGTGCTACCAAATATGGTTGTAGTTGTCCCCTGTGATGGACCAGAGGCAGAGCGAGCTACTTTAGCACTTGCTAAGGACGATAGACCGTCATACCTGAGGCTCGCGCGTGAAGCCAGTCCGATTATTACAACTGACAAAACACCTTTTGAAATTGGCAAAGCCTACGTATTTTCTGAGGGCACGGATTTGACAATTATATCTACTGGCACTATGACGGCCCAGGCAATGATAGCTAGCGAGCAACTTTATAAACAAGGGGTTGAAGTTGAGGTAGTGCATGTACCGACTATCAAGCCACTAGACAAAGAAACAATTCTCAAAAGCGTACGAAAGACCAAAAAGGTGATAACGATCGAAGAAGGTCAAGTAGCCGGCGGGCTGGCTGGCGCAGTGGCAGAACTTTTGGCAGAAAATTATCCAGCGCCAATGAAAAGACTCGGTGTGCATGATCGATTTGGTGAGTCAGGCACACCAGCAGAACTACTAGAAGACTTTGGTCTAACCGCCCACCACATCAAATTAGCCGTCCACGAATTTATCTCTCAAAAATAACGCCTAGAAGACCTAGTTGGTCGGTTCTACTCTTCCAAATTTCTCCGTCTGGTTTTGTCAAAACTCCATCTGGACATGCGCCTGGGTGCCCTAGGTTATCATACGTTGCAGCATGCTCCCCAAGTTCATCAAGAGTACGCTCGCTTTTTATAACATCACCACCGGCTTTGCTACAATATAATTCTGCATGAACTCCAGGTTTATCGACACGATATATTCCACCAACAAAAGTTCCCCCGGCATATATGTTATCCGCGGATGATCTTAAAATCCTCTCACCACCAAAATTTATTGTGGCTGCTAGCAACCCCGCAACTGCAAAGTATGTAGCTAGTTGTCCGTCATTAAATCTTCTTTTCTTGGTACTTATAACTTCTGGCGTCTTCTTGGGTGGGTTTCGCCTTCCATTAGCGTCCTCTATACCAGTATTGGGCTTGCCCATAGTTTACTCCTTTACAATTAACTCAAATTATACACTTTATATATAATATTGTCAAAGGTAGTATTTTAATATTCATTCAGAGAGTTGCCTGTGGTATGATAACCATAAGCGTGAATTAAAATAAATGGAGAACGCGTAAGTGTCTTTGCCAATAGAAGAGATTAAGAATAACACTGCCAAAGCGAGAGAGCTGATGACTAGGGCTACAGCAGAGCATTTTGCCGTGGGCGCTTTTAATTTGGATAATCAAGACACGCTCAAAGCGGTTGCACGGGCTGCAGTTGCTAAGAATTCGCCAGTTTTGGTAGAGGTTAGCCAAGGCGAAGTTGATGCAATTGGTCTCGATAACATCAGGGATGTGGTTGACAACTACAAACAAGAACTGGGGCTAGAGGTATATATCAACCTGGACCACAGTCCTACTGTAGAAGCCTGCAAAGCTGCGATAGATGCAGGATTTGAATTTATCCATATTGATATTTCGCAGGCTAATAAAGGCGCCAGCGAGGATGAAATTATTGCCAAGACCAAAGAAGTAGTCGAATACGCCAAGACAACTGGTGCGCTGGTGGAAAGCGAACCGCATTATTTTGGAGGAAGTTCAAATGTCCATGAGGAAAAGATTGATTTTGAAGAGATCAAAAAGACCTTTTCAACCCCAGAGGGGGCAAAAGCATTTGTTGACGTGACTGGAATTGATACATTTGCGGTTGCCATAGGTAATTTACATGGATCTTATCCAGTTCCAAAAATACTTGATTTGGCATTGCTCAGTAGAGTTAGAGCAGCAATTAACTGCAATATTAGTTTGCACGGTGGCAGTGGTACGCCAGGGCATTATTTTAGAAACGCAGCAGTGATTGGCGTGACAAAGATAAATATCAACTCTGATATGAGAATTGCTTATCGCAAAACGCTAGAGAAGGTCTTAAAAGAAAATCCCAAAGAATTCGCGGTTGTGAAACTAATGGACGAAGTTATCGGGGCTGTTCAAGATGTTGTAGAGGATAAAATTGACATGTTTGGTTCTGCTGGAAAGGCAAGACCTTAGACAAACTACAGATTTGGCGTCTTTCAGCCAAAAACCTGTAGTTCGCACTCAGCGTACCTTTTAGTACGCTTCATTTACGAGCCTCGCTTTTTAACTGAAATACACTCAAACCTGAAGTTTGTTGGATTATTGAAGATTATTTGCGTAATACGTTGGCGTTGGTTTGTGTAGCTTTGAGAAATTCTTGTTGAGTTCCGGAGTGGTCACTAACACCAAATTTTTTCAAGGCTTCTGATTGGACCCCACGCCCATAACTGGCGCTTAATATAGGATCTTCAGCATTGGCAATTGCATTGACAGCTTTTAAGCATTCGGTTGACTGGGGTATACTTAAACCGCCTGATAGAAACACAACTGTGCCAAATTCTTTTGGCAATACGTCTCTTATGACTTTTAGGGTTCTGGTCGCAATGTCTCGGTAGTCAAGAGGAGTCGCATCGCTAACAGTTTCTTTGCCAGGTAACACAAAACCAATCTTTAGAATTATCGCTGATAAATCTACGCCTTCTTTTTGCATCGAACTAACCACGGTTGGCAATACATATCTAGCGGCTGCTTCACACTGGTCAATACTATGAGCTCCCCCCTCATGTTGGGGGTTCATTTTGGCGTAAGATATCTCAGGTTCCACAATGGGTATTAGCCCTTGGTCTTGGTTAGCTTTGGCGTAATGTGCTAATCCTTCTGCGTTGGTCTGGACATTTGTCTGATAATCAGCATTTGTGGGATCACCAACGGCAATAAAGCTTCTCCACTTTGTACCGACGGCTCCCAATGACTTAGACTCACCGAGGAGTGACTCTAGTGTTTCAAATCCTTTTGTCACGTTATACCCGTTTTGTTCGTCCGTATCTAGCCCTTGGTCGACTTTAACAAAAGTTCCAATCCCTTTGCTGCTAAGTAGGGCAACGGCGTTTTGCTCATTAACTGTTTGATTGGCTGTGGACGGGTGTAATATGACGCCTCCTACATAAGCTTCTACCCCCCCTGTTGTTAGTAGGTCATCTCGATATTTCTCTGCAAGCTCTACGCTGGGCGTGAGACCGACAGAAGAGAGTCTTTTACTAATTGTTCCTGGGCTTTCATCCAGCGCTGCAATTATTTTTGTATTTAACCCAACATTTTGAAGTTTTGTCGATAAATCGCTCACAGTTTCCTCCTAAATTTACTAATTTATAAGACTATTATAGCAAAACTTGGCTAAGTAAATTCTAAATACTTGATATCATGTGGCCAGTTATGTCACAATATACTGAACAATAGTAAGCTAGGAGGTGGGGCTTGAGTCAGATAGAAGTGCTATGTGTCGGAGACGTAGTTACAGATGCATTTATTAGGCTACTTGATGATCGAGCAGAAGTCATCGAAAATGCAAATGGCAATAAAAAACTTGCCATGGACTTTGGTACAAAGATCCCATTTGATCATGTAGAGGTTCTTGAAGCTGTTGGCAACGCTGCGAACGCAGCAGTAAATTTTGCTAGGCTAGGTTTTAACACAGGGCTTGTTTCAAATGCTGGTGAAGATCGCGATGGTAGAGGCATTATTTCTCATCTTAAAAAAGAAGGCGTTGATACGAGGTTTGTAACGCTTAACCCTGGCAAGAGCACAAATTACCACTATGTCCTTTGGTACAAGGATGAGCGAACAATACTTATCAAGCACGAAGAATATAATTATCACTGGCCACATCTCAGAAAAAACGAAATGCCGAAGTGGATTTACTTCAGTTCTATCTCACAGCACGCTATGGAATACCATGATGAGCTGGTAGAATCGCTTGAGCGCCATCCAGAGATAAAGCTTGCTTTTCAGCCTGGGACATTTCAAATGGAGGCAGGTGTTGAACGGATGAAACATGTCTATGCCAGAACAGAGCTTGTGGCTGTTAACAGAGAAGAAGCAGTCTATATAACTGGTGGTGAACACGATAATCTTGATGACCTGTTTAATCGTCTTCATGCGCTCGGACCTAAGATCGTCGTCATCAGCGATGGGCCAAAGGGTAGTTATGCCAGCGATGGCACAAATAGATACAGCATGCCTCTGTATCCTGATCCAGCCCCGCCTTTTGAGAGGACAGGAGCGGGCGATGCGTTCACTTCAACATTCGTAGCTTCAATCATTAGAGGAAATACAATAGATGGGGCCCTACAATGGGCACCAATTAGTTCTATGAATGTAGTCCAGCATGTTGGAGCACAAAAGGGTCTATTGACAGAGCATGAGTTAGCAGAATTGCTAAAAAAAGCCCCATCAACTTATCATCCAACAAAAATTTAGCACTAAACCTGCGAGGTATAACCAAGAATGACACAATTTCTCATACGGCTTTTTGAAGCTCCCGCGCTCGACTTTCATCGTCATATTGCTGCCATGGAAAGTAAATTTGGTGCGCGCTCTGTAGATATACAATTAACCAATCGTATCAATGTTGATTCAAAAACAATTCTTCCACATCTCTCTTTAGAAGCAGATACATTGCCAAAAGAGTTGTATCACTCTCTCAACCAATATCTCTCACAAGAAAACAATTTAATTGAGACAACTCTGGGCTTGACCCAAGAAAATTTACCTGAGCAGGTAGTCAAAACAATTGTTGATTTTGTTCATAGTAATAAAATGCTTCGTCCTAGTTTCTTTGCGAAACCAGCCAAGCTCAAAAGCTTTATCAAAAAACACCCTCCCAAAAAAGTCATGAAAATGCTTGGCTATAGATCAGTTGACTCTTTAATGAAGAGAGAAGCGAGCGGGTTTATTATCTCTTTGGCTAGAGACATAGAAGGCAGCGATTGGCAAAAAGAATATCTCAAATTTTGTTCGAATTTTATTGGTAGTGACTGCTCTATACAAGATATTCATGTATCTATCATCTCAGCCAGAACCAGGAAACATTTAGACGCCGACAAAGTTGATCTCAGTTACCTTGTACGAATGTCCCCTGAGTCGGGTAGCTTATCGCTTGTTCCTCCGGCAAATAGGTTTAAAAATGACACGATTACTTATGCTATGGCGATACTAGATGGTATTTATCAACTTCGTTTGCAAGGAAATTATTATAACTATATAAGTTTTGGCAAGGACTTTGGCAAAAAATATGCCAAAGCACTGTTTGGTGGTATACGTAGTGGCACCGGAGATGAAAACTCGATAATGTGGCCAGCGCTATACAAACAAGTTGCAAGGACGGAGTTGGATGAGCCACTGATTATTGATGATGTCATAGAGAAGCCAGCGCAGCTAATAATGAAACATTTTAAGCTAACATTGCCGTGGGATAGGTTTGACGACGTAGTATATGGGGATAAAGATTTAGTGTCATTGAACCTAATGGACGTTGTGACTAATTCGAGCAATAATTTTGACTTTGATCAACGGTATATTCACTCTGCACAGCAAGAAATTTGGGACAAATTATCTTACGAATTTTTAAAAAGTAGCGTATAATAAGCACAAGAATTATGAAATCAATATATCAGATATGTATATCTGGAGCCGCCAAAGGTTCCAGCGTAGAAGAAGGTAAGCGTTTGGCGCTACAGGCCGGTATTGCTATGGCAGGCGCCAATCAGACATTACTCACAGGTGCAACAATTGGTTTGCCAAATTTTGCGGCAGAAGCTTATAAGCAACACGGTGGCAGAATGAGCGTGGGGATTAGTCCTGCATCTAGCAAAGTTGAGCATGTCTTAAAATACAGATTACCAACTGCAAGTTACGACACAATATTGTACACAGGTTTGCATTACGTCGGGCGGGATGCTTTGTTGATCAACTCTAGTGACGCTGTAATAAGTATCGGGGGAAGACTAGGCACGCTTCATGAATTTACAATTGCCATGGAAACGGACACACCTATTGGTTTTTTGCAGGGCGCAGGCGGGATTAGTAACGAAATCATGGATTTACTAAGAATTGCCGGAGAAACAAAAGCAGACAACGTAGTTTTCAGCGAGGATCCAAAAGATTTGATTGAGCAGCTGATTTTGATACTTAACCAACGTAACCAAAAGTATCTCAAGATATACTCATAGTTTGATAAACTTAGATAGTGAATGTTTCAACCTACATACTTGAGTTAAAAACCACTTTTGTCTTTGAGAAACGGACTAAGCTGTACCAAAAGTACAGTGAAAAGAGTATCGCAAAAGAAAAAGTAGTTTTAAACCAAGAGCCTTTTCGGCGCAACCCCGAGTTGTTGGGGTTGACAGGGAAAGGCGGTATGTAGGTTGAATGGGTTTGTTTTAAAGAGTGATTTTAAGCCTGAGGGGGACCAACCGAAGGCTATTGCTGAATTGGTGGAAAATATAAAATCTGGGTTTTGCCAACAAACATTGCTTGGCGCAACTGGTACGGGCAAGACATTTACTATGGCAAATGTGGTGGCGCAGATTCAGAAACCAACGCTTGTTCTGGTTCATAATAAAACTTTGGCAGCACAGCTTTATAGTGAGTTCAAGAACTTTTTTCCTGATAATGCAGTACATTATTTTGTTAGTTATTTTGATTATTACCAGCCAGAAGCATATATAGCTAGAAGTGACACATTCATAGAAAAAGACAGTCAGATAAACGAAGAAATTGATCGTTTGCGTCACGCAGCTACTGCTTCGCTGTTGTCACGCAAGGATGTGTTGATTGTTGCCAGTGTCAGTTGTATCTATGGGATTGGGTCTGTCCAGGACTACGGCGACATGTCTGTTGATATCAAGGTGGGTGAGAAAAAACAAAGGGATAAGTTGCTCCGTCATTTGACGGATATTCAATACCAGAGAAATGATATTGATTTTCACAGGGGGACTTTCCGGGCACGTGGTGATGTTGTTGATATTTTTCCGGCGGGGGAGGAAATTGCTTTTCGGGTGGAATTTTTTGGTGACGTGGTAGATCGTATTACAAAAATCGACCCACTGACAGGCGAGATACTTGGTGATCAAAAAATAGTTAAAATATATCCCGGGAGTCACTACGTTACCCCTAAAGAAAAACTTCAAGTAGCAATTGCGAAAATTAGAGAAGAACTGGCAGGCAGAACTAAATATTTTAAGTCACGCCAGATGCTCATAGAAGCTCAGAGGATAGAGCAACGGACAAATTTTGATATTGAAATGATGGAGCAGACGGGATTTGTAAAGGGGATAGAGAATTATAGTAGGTACTTAACAGATCGCGAGGCGGGTGAGCAACCAGCGACATTACTTGATTATTATCCAGATGATTATTTAATGTTTGTTGATGAATCTCACATGAGTTTGCCCCAGGTGCGAGGCATGTATAATGGCGATAGAGCTCGCAAAGAAGTTTTGGTAGAGCATGGATTTCGTCTGCCGAGTGCATTGGATAATAGGCCGTTAACTTTTGCTGAATTTGAACGACATATCAATAATGTTGTTTATGTTAGCGCTACACCTGCTGAGTATGAACTTGAGCATTCACCAAAACCTGTCCAGCAAATAATTCGTCCGACGGGGTTGGTTGATCCAAAGATCGAAGTGCGGCCTGTTGGTAAACAAGTCGAGGATTTGATCGCAGAGATTAGAACTACGATTACTGGCGGTCATCGTGTTTTGGTCACTACTTTGACCAAGAGAATGTCAGAAGATCTAGCTGAGCATCTTCAAGAACTAGGTATTAAAGTGGCATATTTGCATAGTGATGTTGATACATTGGACAGGACTGATATATTGCGTGATCTGCGACTGGGCGTTTATGATGTTGTGGTTGGGATCAACCTATTGCGTGAGGGACTTGATCTGCCCGAGGTTAATTTGGTAGCAATACTTGATGCTGACAAAGAGGGATTCTTGCGGAGTGACACCGCGCTGATCCAGACAATTGGGCGTGCTGCTAGACACCAAGATGGTCGAGTGATTATGTATGCCGATAAAATCACCGGTAGCATGGGCAGAGCAATTAATGAGACCAATAGGCGCCGCGTGGTGCAAGAAGCCTACAACAAAAAACATGGCATTACCCCAGCAACTATCTCTAAACTTGTAGGCAAAGGCATGCGCCCAGATTATCCAGATGACCTAAAGCCAAAGCTTGATCTGAAAAAAATCCCTAAAGATGAGTATAAACATCTTATCCGTGATTTGTCTAGGCAAATGGACCTAGCTAGCGCAAATCTTCAGTTTGAGCAAGCCGCCGAACTCCGCGACACCATCGCCGAGATAAAAAACGCCATGTAATATTTACATAGTATTATTGCTGGAGCCGCTTTATTGTGAAATAATATCTAAAGTTTACTTAAGGATATAGGTTATATATGCCCACCCTAATTGACCCAGCTGAACTGGCGGAACTAAATTTACGATTTCTAGCTGGACTGGACGAAAAAGGTATAGTAGGCCCTGAAGATTTACTAGCAGTTGCAAATCTTATTGGTCCTTGGGCTGTTATGCAAGCTGCCGTGTGTATTGGGCAAAAAGACGGAAGAATTTCTTTTGATGAAGGTCAACCATTAGCTGTAGATGGAATATACGTGCGTACTGGAGAACCGGAGCAAGTTGCTGCTCAAACTGCGCCGGCATTAAACGGAGGTGAGGCAACGCAAACAAAAAAAGCGCACGCACAAGAACTGAACGGAGGTGAAACTGAAAAAACGAAATCTCAACAGGCTAGAGAACAGATAATAAGCTACATTGCTGGTAAAGGAAACACACTAAAAGTTGAAGATGATGTACTCCCTGTTGTAGCTATGATAAATGAGATAACCAGTTCTTCTGAGATTAGCGTGGGAGTAATTCGCGCCGCATTCAGTAAGCTCGAAAAAGAAGGTAAAATTATAGTTAATAGAAAACATAAGAAAAGAATTATAGAAGTGAGTTTGCCAGATATTGATGATGCCGATAACCCAGTAAAAAAAAATTAGAAAATGATGCTGGTGTTGACCCTCCAGATGTTACAGACCTAAACAAAGTTAGAGAGCTAAAAAAACGCATGAAGCGAGTGCCTGCCTCTGTGTCCAAGTTTATGATTAACCCCAGCGTACGTGGTGTTCATCAAGCTTCAGCCAAGTATGTCATACTTGATGAACTCATAAGGCAGGCAAAAGCAAATAGATTCGGCGCTATGCACGAAAACGTCAGTATGAGTTCTTTGCCAAAACACAATATTTCTTGCAAAAAGGGGTCAATAGAAGTTTTTGTCCAAAGCTATTTAATACTTTGTGGCACAGAATTTTTTGATGAGGATGTCCATTTTGAAGCATATCAAGATTTAGTTGCAGTGGCTGACAAATTTGGCTTGGATATTGACCAGGTTTTTGCCCAACAAGTAGAAGAAGGTGATTTTGAAGAAGACCAAAATTTTGAAGAAGAACCGATGGCAAAAGAATTTTGATTTATTGACACCGAGCTCCGTGACACAATAACAGAAATATAATCCATACTATAGTTTATATGCCGAGGCTGACATAGTTGTAGTCTATGGCGTCTAAGTTGCCACCGTGGGTTTTGTACTCTTCTGCTAGGCGCAGTTGTCTTTCCATGGCGCTGGACAAATCACTAGGGCTAACTACACGCAGATGCCCATTAAATATCCTGAGTAATTTGTTATTTGTGATTTCAACAGATACACCATCAAAGTTAGTGAAGTCTTTTTGCCATGTTTCGCCCATTCCCATGACATCATCATAGAAACCAAGGATATAACCTCTGGTTGCTCTAGGATCTTTTGACATATAATTTCTTGCTTTACCCGCATCGCCATTAACTAGCGAAACAGCTTCGGGGACTAAAAACCGTAGATCATAATCAATAGAATTGGGGTAGTGTGACAGTGCTTTGATTGGCATTTGCGCCAAGTGATACGTCAAAGAAGCTGCCTCATAAAGAGACATTTTTACTACGTCTTTTAGTTTAAGTTCTATTGGTCGGGGATAGCAGGGTGCAGTGGCGCTGAAATAGAAAGGATTTAATCCGTATTGCTCTGGCCTTTGTTGAGCCAGCGCGGTTGCCACTAAAGCATTCATACCTCCTCTAGATATTCCCCTAGGTTGAACATTTATTGGATCTAGCAAATCATTCCTGCTGACCATATACCTGCCGATTGTTAGTACGTTATGCGCGGTTCTGGCCTGGCTTAGTTCTCCTTCCCACTTCAACGGGCGGCTTACTGATACTGTTGATAGGCCCATCTCAAGTTTCTTGATAAGGCGGTGAAGATTAAATCCATCCATCCTTGTCGCATACGCTGTTGTTTCTAGCGAGGTTTGAGGTAACTTAAGGCTACGTAAAAACGGCTTGCCCTCTCGGGTCTCATATACAGATCCGTCTTCCATGGTTATGATTCGGCTATCTATTACTCCGCGGTGAGGGCTTCTGTGTATTTCTTTAACTTCAGAAACGGCAGCAATCCCATGGTTAAATAACCATTGTTTGGGCAAAAAAACACCCTCAGTTTCTTGAGGGCTTTTGACCCCGCCGAGGGCTTCGGCAGGAGGTATAACTAGGTTTGCGTCTCTATACATAGTTTGAATATTTCTATGAACTGCGGACCTAGTGCGTATATTAGCATAACTGGAACTAATTTTGTCAAACTTAATTTTATTTCAGTACCCAAACTGTTTTGATGTATAATATATCTCACATGAGCAAGATTTCTAAAGATGACGTACTTCGGTTGGCGAAGTTGTCGAACATATATATTGACGACAGCCAAATTGATGCTTTTGCCAAAGATTTAGCGGAAATTCTTGGATATGTGGAAATGCTTGGCGAGGTAGATGTGTCTGGACTTGCCCCAACAGAACAAGTAACTGGGCTCAAAAACGTTATGCGCCCCGATAAGGTGATTGATTACGGTCCCTCGCCCAAAGAATTACTGAAAAATGCTCCGGCACAGGAGAAAAACCAGATAAAGGTTAAAAGGGTTCTATAAAATGTCTATCTGGAAATCAATCGAAGAAGAAGCAAAAGATGTAGCTACAGGTAAAACCACTGCAGTTGCCAATGTCGAAAAATCCCTAAAGCTTATTGATGAAAAACAAGAGTATAAAGCAATCATTGCTACAACCAGAGATAGAGCACTTGCCAGAGCCAAAGAGGTCGATCAAAAGATTGCCAAGGGAGCCCCAGTCGGCAGATTAGCCGGCGTGCCATTTATAGCTAAAGATAATTTTTTAGTATTTGGGGCAGATACCACAGCCGCGAGTAATATTTTAAAGGGTTTTGACGCACCATATCAGGCAACAGCTATAGAAAAACTTGAATCAGAAGGCGCAATCTGTGTGGCCAAGGCCAATCTAGACGCATTTGCGCACGGATCGAGCACAGAAAACAGTGACTATTTCACTACCCTTAATCCATACGATAAATCACGAGTGCCTGGCGGTAGTTCTGGAGGTTCTGCAGCTGCTGTGGCGCTTGAATTGTCTCCTTTTGCCCTAGGTACTGATACAGGCGGTTCTATCCGTTTGCCAGCCAGTTTTTGTGGTGTTGTGGGATATAAACCGACCTATGGGTTAGTCTCAAGAAATGGCGTTATTGCTATGGGCAGTAGCCTCGACGTTATTGGACCGCTGACTAGGACGGTCGAAGATGCAGGATTTGTTACGGAACTTATTGCTGGCAAAGACGAGCTTGATAGCACAATGATAGATCGTGCAGAGAAAGATTACAGCCAACTCGACAAAGTTAGTCTGGGGAGTCTAAACATTGGTATAGTCAAAGAACACATGGGCGGAGGACTTGACCCAGGAGTAAAAACAAACGTCCAAAGGGTTATTTCTAGTCTAAAAAAAGCCGGGGCAAACGTAGAAGAAATTAGTCTACCTTCATCAAAATACGGTCTTGCAGTGTATTACATACTTTGTCCAGCGGAAGTCAGCAGCAATCTTAGCCGGTACGATGGACAGAGATATGGGTATAGTCAAGAGGGAGTAAACAATTTGGAAGAATCATACGCAAAGAGTCGTTCGCATGGTTTCGGTGATGAAGCCAAGCGACGTATTATGATTGGTACATATGTTTTGAGTAGCGGATATTATGATGCTTATTACCAAAAAGCCCAACTTGTCAGAACCAAAATAATCAATGAACTGAGCAGTGCATTCAAAAAATTTGACGTTTTGTTGGGTCCGACGGCACCGATGAATGCATTTAAAATTGGTGAGAACATTGACGATCCGTTAAAGATGTATTTGACAGATGTTATTACGGTGTCTGCCAATTTGGCTGGAAGTCCAGCGATATCTGTGCCAGCCGGTTTGGTAGAAGGATTACCCAGTGGAGTTCAGATAATGGCGCCGCAAAATAAAGATAAATTTTTGCTTTCTGTAGCAAAAAGAATTGAGGAGATAGTATGATACTTAATATGTCATTTGAGTTAATCGTTAGTTTGGCAATAGGCTGTTTAGTTGCGTCCGTAATCTTAGTGATTTTACTCAGAAAGTTTTTGTTCAGAAAAAAGACAAAGCCTTCAACGATCACGAGCAAATGGCGCGAAGTAGAAGTTATGGTCAAGGATAAATCCAAATGGAACGAAGCGATTATCATGGCGGACGAAGTATTGTCTTTGGCCTGCCAAAAATGTGGTTCTGCAGGTAAAAAAACAGGGGAAAACATGGTCGATTTACAGGCAAAATTCAGCGATAATGAATCTTTGTGGTTTGCCCATAAATTGTCAAAAAAAGTTCGTGAAGAATCAGATATAAAACTAAAACCAGAACAAGCGAAAAAAGCCATACTGTCCTTTAAGCGGGCACTCAAAGATCTTGGAGAACTCAGTTAGTGTCTGATTTTGAGCCAACTATTGGCATCGAATGTCATGTTCAGCTTAAAACAAAGACTAAGCTTTTTGCAGCGGTGGGTAATGATGCCAGGGAGGCTGAGCCAAATACGTTGATTAGTCACATCTGTTTGGGCATGCCAGGGGCTCTGCCATATTTAAATGAGCAGGCTGTGGACCTAGCGTGTAGAGCAGCGTTTGCTCTAGGGGTTGAGCCTCAGAAGTTTTCTAAATTTGATCGCAAACATTATTTTTATCCAGATTTGCCTAAGGGGTACCAGATAACTCAGCTCCATCATCCAATTGTTCTAGGTGGTAAAGTAAAAATCAAAATAGATGGCAAAGAGAAACCAATTGGTGTTACTCGTGCACATTTAGAAGAAGATGCTGGTAAAAATACACATCCAGAAGGCAAAGATTATAGTTTAGTCGATCTTAACAGAGCTGGTACGCCACTTCTTGAAATAGTTAGTGAACCAGACCTGCATTCCGCCCAAGAGGCCAAAGCCTACGCCACTGAGCTATATCTGTTGATGAAATATGCAGATGTTACAGAAGGCGATTTGTATCATGGCAATATGCGTTTTGACGTTAACGTCAGCGTCAGCAAAGATTCAAAGCTAGGGATACGCACAGAAACCAAGAATCTTAACAGTTTTAAATCTGTCGAAAAGGCAATAGAATACGAAATAAAAAGACAGACAGAGTTGATTCAAAAAGGTAAAGCCGTTACCCAAGAAACCCGAGGTTGGGACGATGCAAAGCAAAAGACGACAACCCAAAGATCAAAAGAGGAGGCTCACGATTATCGCTACATGCCAGACCCGGATATTCCACCTCTTGAGCTAACTGACAAATTTATCAACAAAGTTAAGTCAGAAATGCCCGTAATGATGCCTGATGACTGGCGATATAAGCTTAAAGGTCTTGGTCTTAACGATCAACAAATAGAGATACTAATCCAGTCTGAGCTTGAATTGCAGGATAAGATTTCTATATTGCCACTTATAGAACAACACTTGTCAGACAAAGCGTTGGCTAAATTCTTAGCAAATTGGAACGTAAATGTTTTTTTGCCATTAGTGCGCGAAGGAAAGCTAAAGCTTGGCAAAGATTACCATCTAGCACTAGAAAAAAGCATCTATGATCTGACTAACCAAAATAAATTAAGCTCTACAAACGCAAAAGCGCTGTTTGAGAAGTTAATTTCGCAAGAGAAATTACCAGAAAAAGTAGAAGATTACGCCAAGGCAAAAGGATATATACAGGTATCGGACGAAAGCGAGATTGCAAAGATTGTCAGCGATGTTTTGACTGCTAATCCGCAGGCTGTAGAGGACATTAAAAAAGGCGAAATGAAGGCTACCGGATTTTTGGTTGGGCAAGTAATGAAAGCCAGCAGGGGTCAAGCAAATCCAGCACTTGCCCAGAAACTGATTAAAAGTCAGATAGACAAACTATAAATACGCATCAGTGGTCTTGATATCTGTTAGCATTTATGCTTAAATAAGGCTATGGATAGCACATGGTTTGAAATAAACGTGATGATACTTTCGATAATGCTGGGTATTTTTCTAATCGTAGGAATTGCTACTGGCATACTGATTTATAAAATTGCTAAAGAAACAAGGGCTCTAATCCAGCAGACGATGAATGTAGCCGATCAAGCAGAGAAGTTAGCTACTAACTTTGCGAAGTCAGCAGCACCGCTTGCATTTGTAAAATTTTTATATAATCTTCGAAAGGACAAAAAAAATGAAAAAAGCTAAAGTAGGACTACTTGCTCTAGTCGCCACCGTAGCCGGGTTTGCTACGGGTATTTTAACAGCACCTAAATCTGGCAAAGAAACAAGAGCAGACATCAAGAACAAGGCGAAAGAAGTCAGAGCTGCAAAAGAAGAAGAACTAAAGAAATTGCGCCAAGATCTGGACGCACTTATAGAAAAGACAGAGGCAAAAGCAGGAGTTTTGGTCGCAAAGTCTGGGGTTGAAAAAGATAAAATACTAGCAAATGCTAAAAAGGCAAAGAGCAAGGCAGATGAAGTTATCAAATCAGTCAAAACCAAAGAAGTTAAAGACCCAGACTTGAGTAAAGCAATTACAGAACTTAAAAGCGCAAAAGATAACTTAGCAAAATTCATCAAAAACTAGTTCTTTTTCCAAAGAACCAAATTTTTGTTCCATTTTTGTGTCAAAAAATTCTTGATTAAGAGTCAGCTGCATTGCGCTAAAGCCTCCAAGGAGGCTTTTATCACCTTACTTTTTCTCTGTGTGCCAAGAAAAAGTAAGCAAAAAGTGCTACCCCAGTGATC
>Ga0155608_19_pt1 | contig 33790 bp, 32 predicted proteins | sample RifCSPhighO2_12_FD_107265 | JGI IMG/M metagenome (GOLD analysis project Ga0155608, IMG submission 107265) | Candidatus Saccharibacteria bacterium RIFCSPHIGHO2_12_FULL_41_12
AAGTTATTCAACCAACAGAAGACCCCAACAAAATACCTTTGGGTGAATCTGTAGCAGGGGTCAGTGATGAGATTTCTCCAGCTCAAATGTTCTTACAGGCACAGACAGAGGCCACAATCACTACACAAACTCTTGCTTTAGCTTCAATACAAGCCCCTTCACCAGAGGCAAATGAACCTCTTGTTTTGGGCATTAATAATCCTCAGACAAGCTCGAACATAAGTAATAGCTTTAATAATAATGCACCCACTAAAGATAAAGTTCAGAAAATAAGCACACCAGACACAAAACAGAATTATTATATGCTAGTGCTTATTCCCCCAATTGGTATACTATTATTAATTGCAATTAAATTGATAAGGGTCAGACTGTATGCCAAAGAAAAAAAGTAATAAAAAGAGTAAATCTTATAGTCAATCTTGGTTAATTAAATTATCTATATTTATTATTTTGCTAATAATATTAAAAATAACAGTAGGTTATATTGCTACGATCAGAGATAAAGCAAACTTCAAAAAAATAGAAAAAGATGTATTAACAGTTCAGTCTGAGTTGCAAAAGAAAAATCCACAAATTAATACGGTTGTTAATAGATATTGTGAAGAAAGAAAATTTAAGTTTGATAGTCCCGAAAAATTTTGTACAGTGAAGATTAAGTCAGAAAGATCTTACAGTGAAGAAGAGTTATTAAAAAACACACAACTTAACAATGATGCAGTAATAAATTCAGGCTTTGTTCAAACACGCCAACCTGACTACAAAAACATTTTTTATACTGGTTCTGTCGAGAAGAAAAGCAATGGCGCATCATGTAGACTTGATTATGACTCAGATCTATCCTCTCTCAAGGAGAAAGTAGACAAGTATTACTTTAGCTTTTCTTGCACAAGAAAAGTACACAAATTTATATACTGATCGGTCTCCGCGCCCAAGAACAATAATTGTTTAAACCTAAAGTGTATAATGGTTATGTATGGATGAAAAAGACAAGACTCAGAACAGTCTGAATAACGAGGATTTGCTGTTAACACAGGAGCAGAAAGAACGTCTCGCAGAAATGTTTGATGACGACAGTTTTCTTAAGAAAGAAGTGCCCAAATCAGAGAATAGTAATTTATCAGAACAAACAGCCAAAACAGTGGTCAGTGCACCCCAAAACATAGAAGATGAGCCAAAAATAGAGATATTTACTAGATCGTATAAAAAAACAGTACTAATAATCCTGGGGTTGATCATCCTTGTTGTTTTAACGGGTCTTTTCACGTATAAAATAATTAAAAACCCAAAGTTCCTAAATAGTATTGGCCAGAAGTCTTCGCAAGCATCACCACTTGGCTTTCTTGCGAATACAAAGGGCAAAGAGGGTGGGAGACTGATTGTAAAAATAGATGATCAGGCAACAGAAGTAAACTATTATTTAGTAGATAACCAGCTTTACCTCGAGATGATACCCAATGCAGATATTATCAATGAAAAGCTTTTGTATTTGTTTAACAAGGACATAGAAAATCCTGAGAACAAGATAAAATCAAATGACGAGAAAGCAAATCTCATAAAAGTTAGTAAATATGTTAATTTTAACTTCACTAATATGTACGGCCTAGAAAGCCTAAACAATTATTCTCCAGATGACTTGTTTAGTCTATATTTACCCTTTGCCACAGGAGATATCTCTATTAAAGAACTTGGTGGTGCAGTTAACGAAGAGTCGTCATTTTCATACAGGATATCTAAATTTATCAAAAGACCAAAGTGCCAACCGGCAGCACAGGACGTTAAGAACTATGTTTCCGACGATAGATTAAATATTGGCTTATTTGCCCCCAAAGACAAAACAAACCAAGTCGATGCCAAAAATACTTTTCAACTAGACAACTCTAAGCTAAGCGAGTTGTCACAAAAGCTTGATGTGTATATAGATGAGTGCCTAGTTGACGGGTCAAATGTTGGGCAGTCTGATAAGAAAAATCTTCAAGATATTGCGAAGAAAAGATATGGTAGTTTACCGAAAGTTACAATAACAGTCGACAAGCAAAAGATTAATATTCAGACAGAACGACAGCTAGAAAACAACCAACCACCCATCAAACAGAACGTAGAATTTGAGATATTACAAGCAGTACCTGCAACATCAGCCTATTCCCCGCAGACAGCCAAAAACAAATATTTGAATAGTCGAGTTGTTTCGTACGCACTTGCTTACGAAGAATGCAGAAACTCGCCAGTTGTTATTAGTGAGAGCCTTGAGAGTTATCACTACATGCTAGAGGACAAGGAGTATTCTTATCCAAGCGCTTTAGATTCTGGGTATGTTTGTTTGACGACAGATAAAGCAACAGCTTCTGCTAGTTCAACAGAAAAAAGATCCTTAGACCTTACATTCAGCCTGCAGTTAACGAAAGAAAGTGAAGAAGAGAAAATGTTCCAAAAATATCACAATATTCGATATTATTTCGAACAGTCCTATAAAAAGAATAATCGATATCCCACAGAACAAGAATTGGCAGGTGGTGCAGTTGACGGTGTTACAAAAGAGCTATACTCTCAAAACGTTAAGACAAAGGATGTAACAATGAGATTAGCCTACAAAGGACTGCCAGATAAATGTGCATCAGACTGTAAAGATTACGAGCTAAGTTTGGAAATGTACTTCATTAGAACGAATAACCCAGTAACAATAAATAGCCACACGTTTTTTAAGAAAAGATCCGAGTGACAGGGCCGAATCATTTAAAGATAACCTGAGGTTAAGCTTGACATTAACCTGAGGTTCGAGTATACTTACGTTATGACATATCAGACCAAAGAATCAGAATTAATTAGTGTACAACAGATCAGAGATGATCTAAATGGTTTTGTTGATGGGCTGGCAGAAGGAAAGAAATACACAATACTTCGCAGATCAAAAAAAATTGTCTCCGTCGCACGTGAGACAAATAAAAAACCAGAAAGCCATGCACCGGGCAGCCACGAATCTATAATGAGCTCGCTAGATCTTGCTTCTCAGGCCAGAAAGCAGGCAAAAGTTAGCCTAGATCCTAAAAAATCATACAAAGAGCTCTATTATGAAGATAAGGCCAAGCAATATGGTCTATCTTGATGCGAATATTCTGATCGAAATAGCCCTAGGTCGCAGCAGGTATAAGAAAATTGAAGAGTTGCTGTCTGTTCAAAGCAACACAGCTCTCAGCATACTCAGCGTTCATTTGTTGATATATTTTGGTTTAAAATCCGGGATAGACATAAAACTCCTTGAAGCCATAGCTGAAAAACATCAGATACTGGACGTAACATATGATGACTATTTGTGGGCAAAGAAGAACTGCGTTAATAATGACTTTGAAGACGCCCTGCAGGTGGCCTGTGCTATTAGGAACGGAGCAACAAAGATCCTGACAATTGACAGAGATATGGTAAAAAATTATGGGGATGTACTGAATTTCGAACTGATTAGGTAGCTATTCATCGTGGGTCTTGTGAGATAATGGGTGCAGTGATTGAGAAATTGAATAAATATTATACCTACTCCTAACGATAGTTGACTATTCTTACATTTTATAGTACAATAAGCTTAATATGACTACACAAGGTGCAAATCCAGAAGAATTCCCTACACAAAGGGAAGCAGTTATTCAAGAAGTAACGCTTGAATCTCGTGCTCCAGAAATCGTAATGCCCGATAATGACATGTGGCCCATGTTGTTAGATGATGAGGTGTATCGTTTTTCTGCTACTGAACAACTTCCACAACTAGTGCAAACTTTATCTGAACCAATCTCGCCTGCAACGCAAGACCAGATTACCAATATATTTGCTCAAAACCCCGGTCAACGACGTAAGCCATGGACATGCACAGGAGGAGAGAATGGTTCTTACACCTTCGCTACCGAAGCCGATGAGGGACAAACAGACGAAGAAGGTATGAAGTGGTTATATCCTGGTATCAACTATACTTTTGACCAAAATGGTCGTTTAATCAAAAAAGAGCACATTGAAGGTGGGTCGTCTTATGATCGGGGAAGACCAAATTATCAAGAATTTCTCACTTATGATGATGAGGGATATCTTATCCAACGTGCTACATGGGCAAAGTATAGGCATCCTACAGTTACTGACCGTTTTGATTACAAGGTCACTGCTGATGACACCAAAAGTCCTACAAAAATGACAAGAACCATAAAAATAATGGGTGCTAGCCAAGAAAATAAAGATAGTCGTCCGATGACTGTTGACCTTGCTAATTACGAAGAATGGATTGCAAAGAATCCCAATGGGTTCAAGGTATTAACAAAAAAAGAACTTAAGCCGCAAGCATTGCAGATAAAAGATTTCTCAGTTAGTGAGCGTAGAAAAGGCATATTATTTACTGATCCTGAACAATTAGAACACGCCCTAGTGATGTATGGGGAAGGTAATTATCCAGCGCCAGGAGGAGAAACAGCACTTGAATTTAACGAACAAGTATTCGCAGAAAAATCTAGCCAAGCGGGTGAGTTATTTTCCCTATTTACTCGTCGTGGTGATATGGGTGAATTTGTACAAGCTAGAATAATGAACAACGTACAAACGAAATGGGAAGCAGTTCAAAAATCCAGAAAATCTGACGTGTGCGAAAGTGTGCACTTTTCTTTTGATTATGATGGGGCCGGACATTTTCATAAAAGTTCTGGCGAAGTAGAAATTACTAAAAATGGTCTCGAACTGACACTTGGCGCAGCTTATGTTGGCGACAAGGTAGAAGACCAGTTAGCAAGTGCTATGCGTAAAAAGCGCGGGCTGCGTTCTGCAACTATAGAAATTCCTGTGAATCAAACCGAGCAAGATGGATACTTCATGGTAGATGTGAGAGCAGTGTGTGATCAGCTTGGGATACTTGTCACAGATGAAGATATAAGTAATTATTTACAAAAATACGCAGACTCTAGTCTAACTGACCGTATCGAAAGACAGAATGGGGGACAACCAACGCTCTGGCAAGATGATAAAACTGGGGTTAGTGTGATGCTGGTTACGCAAAGAATAGATCAAGACCTCAGGGTAGGTTTAGATGAACTTTTTGACCACGATAGGACGTCAATATGGGGTCCACTACCAAAAGAGATCCTGCACATAAGTGATGACAAAAGAAACACACCACGAATTAGGGTGACTGTAAAACCTTCTGGAGATCCTTTTGACGAGGAGACTACCAAACGAACTGACGAAATTGTGGGAGATTACATGAGCTGGCTTGAACAAGCAACTGCTTAAAAACTAGCAAGTTTATTTATTGATAGATTCTACAAAACAACGCAGAGAACCAATCTTGTGAGACAGGTGGATTTTATAGGGCAAAAACTAGCAAGGTTATTATATTGATCAATTAACAACAATGTGATAACATAGCGTAATGACAGGAGAACGTGGTTTTGAAACAAGTGGTGGCTCAGCACCAGCAGAGATCCAGCCCGCAAATGGGAGGACTGTACATGAGTTGTATCAAAGAATACTCGAGCTAGAACCAAAAGAAGCCGGTGTGGCAGAAGTTTTTCTTATCCCAGGAGATGACAGGCGCCTTGTTTTAGACGAGACAACTGAAAGGACGCAACATTTAGTAAATGCCCCTGCTGCTATAACACTAATTGACTCCGAACAAAATGAAACCCGCTACGTGATTACCCCTATGTGGCGCAGTAAAGTTATTTCCCGAAAGAGCGTTTCACCAGATGGGGAATCTCAAACACAAAGGATAGATGAAACCCCAGTTTCAGAAGAAGAAGCACAGGGTTTACTTGAGCTCATTGAAAACGCAGAGATACAACCGGTTACGCAAGAAACCATGCAAGCTCTATGCGAATTTGCTAGGGGAGAACTAACAGGTGAAGGGGTCATTGATGGTGGCAGTTTCAGGAATCGACAGTATAAACAAAGCACAGGTGGCGTATGGTCTGTAACTGAGTGGTCGGATTTACCACTTACAGAAGGTAGCAAAAAACAAATTTTAATTTCTCAAAGTGGGCTATGTGTTGGGACAGACGATGGAGAAAAACCAAAGCATAGATATGTTAGCTACGCGATAACCCCTGACCCAGAGAGAGATGGTCGTCTTGAGATGAATAGACGCACAATAGCTGACTTCGGTGCCTACTCTAATGCAGGAGGTCCCCCCGCTCTACGAGAAGATTCTCCTGTGTCAGAAAGAGAGGCACGAAAACTACTTGCAGCAGTAGCAACTGCTGAGCAAGAAGCAGTCAAAGGCGAGAGGCTCGTAATTGTTAACCTCAAAACTGGGAGATTTGTTTTCTAGATAGAAAAAGATTAAAAATACAAAGAGCAGGCCAATATCTCGTCTTGTGAGATAATGGGGTGATGATTGAGAAAATAAACAAATATTATAAATATGCGATGGTTGGGCTTTTTGTTTATATGCCTTTTCATATTTTTCTTAGCCAGTGGTTGAGTACTTTTACTGGCGGGCTGGACTTTTGGAAGATTGGGAAGGATGTTTTTGCTTGGTTACTTCTTATTTTTGGCTCAATTTTAGTGATCTGGGCCAAAAAAACAAACAAATTATTTTGGGTACTTTGGGGGTTATTGTTGGCATATACGGCAATTCACGCGATCTTGTTTGTTACGACTAATCAACCGACAAAAACAGGGGTGCTGGCGATGGTTTATAACACGCGACTGATGTGGTTTGTTCTGATTGGCTACAATCTGAGCCTTTTGACCAAAAATAAGGGTGAACTAATCAAGCAATTTACCAAATATCTGCTGATTGTGTCTACAATTGTCTGCGTAGTTGGGCTGTTGCAGTGGATTTTGCCAAAAGATATAATGACGCATTTTGGCTACTCGTTAGAGCGGGGCGTCAAGCCAGCATTTTTCATCGATGATAAGCCAGATTTGCCTAGGGTAATGTCCACCATTCGTGATCCGAATTCTCTGGGCGCATTCCTAATCTTGCCAATATTGCTACTGCTCAATCTCCTAATAAAAAACTGGACTATGGTCTCCTCAAGACAAAAACTGGCTTCTACGCCGAGATCGAGCAACCAGAATAGATTAAACCTCGAGCAACGTGTCCAGACACGCCTTACTCGGTTTTCTCAATTCTACTCTACTCGAATCAACAGCCTAAAAACACAATTTTTATCTCAAGGAGACCATGCTGACAAAAAAATGATGCTCAGCGGAATTTTGCTACTCCATTTATTAATATTATTCCTGACATTTTCAAGAAGCGCATGGTTGGCAATGATAATAGCTGGCGGGCTGCATCTGGGGCTGACCTACAAAAAACAAATCATAAAATACGCTGTTGCCTATAAATACATAATTATAGCTTTAGTATTGATGTTTGGGCTGTTCACATTTGTCATGCGTGACCAATATATAGTCCAAAACGTTCTGCTCCATAGTGATGAAAACACCAAACTCCAAGATTCAAACTCTCTGCACGTTACCCAAATAGAAAAGGGCCTAAGTGGCATAGCAAAACAACCCCTGGGTCACGGCCCTAGCACCGCCGGTCTTGTATCCACACGTTTGCCAACGGGGGGGCTGCTAACAGAGAATTATTTCGTGCAAATTGGTTACGAAGTAGGGGGACTTGGTGTAGCAGTATTCTTGGGCTGGCTAGGCTGCCTGCTATGGCTACTACGAAAACACACAATCATAATTGTCACATTAATCGGTCTCATAGCCATGAACCTCCTCCTCCACATCTGGTCCAACGAAGCCGTCGCAGCCAGCGTATTTATATTCATCGGCCTATTACTTTACGATACCAAAAGTAAAAATCCTGCGAAAAGTTCTTAGTTTTTTAGCATCCGGCGGCAGGTCATTTGTGATGATTGTTTTTAAATAAGCTTTATCAACAACTGAGGTCCTTTGAATTGTTCTTCGTTCTTTCAGCTTTTTTGGGAATAATCTAACAAACATTAACCAACCCTTAAATGCAGACACAAAATTACCTTTGAGCGAGGAACTGATAAATATCGATAGGTAAGCAATAGAAAATCGGATATAAATCCCCAAAAACATACTGCGCGGGACGTTTTTGACCAAAATTAGAGGATAATTCTTGAAAGTTTGATATGTGGCAAACCCAGATATTTTAGAACTTGTAGCGCCTTGAATATGAAAAGCCACCGCTTTTGGCGTAAACAGTATTTTGTAGCCCGCTAATTGGGCACGAAATGAGATGTCGATATCTTCATAGTAGGCAAAGAAATCTTCGTCAAACAGACCAATTTTGCGCAGCATAGAGGCTCTGTACAGGCTGGCACCGCCACTGGCGCCAAATACTGGTTCAATAGCTGTTCTGTGGGTCTCTGACACCAGCAGATCCCTATCTCTTGGATAAGGTAGCCCCCAACTGGTATAGATGTCACCCGTGCTGTCAATGTGTTTTTTGTCTATTTTTTGGAAGAAACAGGTAATTATCCCCGTATTTTTGTTATCATCAAGAACTTTGACGAGTTGTTCTAGCCAGTCTTTTTTAGCAATAGCGTCGTTGTTGAATAGGGCAACTGCATCAAACCCATTATCAAGCGCATATCGAATACCAGTGTTCACCCCACCAGCAAAACCTAGATTTTCAGTATTTTCTATCAACTGAACATCTTTGTTCTTTCTAACAATTTCAACTGATTTGTCTGAAGATGCGTTGTCGACGACAATAATTTTGCATGGATAAGATTGCTCCAAAAGAGAGGTTAAAGATTCTTGCAAATACTTCTCACCATTCAGATTAGGGATAACAACGGCTACTTTCATGTTCATCTATTATATTCTATAATGAAGTACATTAATAACCCTATGAAACATATTTTTAGTAAACAGAACAAAGCTCTGCTTTCCGAGCTTGTTAGAACAGACTTCAAGCTTCGCTACCAAGGGTCAGTTCTCGGCTATACTTGGTCACTGCTCAAGCCACTCCTATTATTCCTAACTCTGTATATCATTTTTGTAAAGTTCCTTAAATTAGGGGCTGGCATCCCTCATTTTCCTATCTATCTGTTGCTTGGTATTGTGCTTTGGACTTTCTTTGCAGAGATTACCTCGCAGGGTCTCAGCTCTATTGTGGGCAGGGGTGATTTGATTAGAAAAATTCGAATTCCTCGCTGGATGATTGTGCTTTCTGCCAGCATATCCGCCCTTATAAACCTAGGGCTGAATCTGCTGATTGTTTTTATATTTATGATCGCTAACAACGTGGATCTGCTTATTACCAGCGTTTGGTTGCCTTTGTTGTTGGTACAGATATATGTTCTTGGGCTCGGAGTTGCTTTAATACTTGCAACAGCATATGTTAAGTACCGCGACGTAAGCCACATCTGGGAAGTAGTGCTTCAAGCTGGATTTTATGTGACGCCAATATTGTTCCCACTAACGTTGATCACCAATGTTACATATCAAAAATTATTGCTCCTAAACCCAATGGCTCAAACAATACAAGATGCTAGGTACGCACTTGTTACTCACGAGACATTGACGATCTCAAGTGTTTTTGGCTCAGGATACTATAGGTTGATACCAGTCATTATGTCAGTTTTGATACTGATTGTTGGCGTACTTTATTTCAAAAAGCAGTCAAAGTATTTTGCGGAGAATTTATAGATGAGAGATATTGCGATAAGAGTAAAAGGTGTTAACAAGTCGTTCAAACTACCTCATGAGCAACACAATTCAATTAAGAGTTTATTTGTCAGTGTTTTTCGCCCAGGCAGAACTTTTGAAAAGCAAGATGTTCTAAAGAATGTATCACTTGATGTTAAACAAGGAGAGTTTTTTGGTATAGTTGGTCGCAACGGAAGTGGCAAAAGCACGCTACTTAAGCTTATTGCCGGTATATATTCCCCCGATACAGGAGGAATTCAGGTTAATGGCAAACTAACTCCGTTCATAGAACTTGGAGTCGGTTTCAATCCAGAACTTACCGGTCGAGAAAACGTTTTTATGAACGGTGCTTTGCTTGGCTTTGACCGTAAAGAAATGAATGCTATGTATAATGATATTGTCAGCTTTGCCGAGCTCGATAGATTCATGGATCAGAAGCTAAAAAATTATTCATCGGGGATGCAAGTGAGACTGGCATTTTCAATAGCAATACGTGCGAAAACCGACATTTTGATACTAGATGAAGTGCTCGCTGTGGGAGATCTGGACTTTCAGAAAAAATGCTACAGTTATTTCTTTAATCTGAAAAAAAGCGGACAAACAGTTGTTCTGGTTACACATGACATGTCTGTTGTGAGAAAGTTCTGTAACCGCTCTGCTCTTATCAGTGGCGGTGTGATTGAAAAAATTGGTGATCCAGAAGAGGTAGCTGAGTTATACGAGGAGATCAACCTTCGCGTAGCGGAGGGGAGATTGGCAAACGGAGAAAGCGTAAAGCAGTTCAAGCAACGTGAAGGCACAAAAGAAGCAGAAATAATTAAAGTAGAAACGTTTGATGCAGAAACTAAACATTCGCAAAATACTTTTAGTGCAAAAGAAAAAATTGGAGTAAGGCTTACCTATAAAGCAAACAAGTTGATTGAAAAGCCTTCTCTTAGCTTTATTTTGCAAGACCAAGAAGACCGAACAGTTTTTGCCACAAATAATTGGATCAAAAAGCAACCAACAAAAAATATTAACTCTGGCGATACAGTAATATTTGAGACGATTATTGATAATGCTTTAACTGACGGAGAATACACAGTAACCAGTGCGATTGAAAGTACTGATTTTTCTGTTATCTATGACAGAATTGAGCAACATCATAAATTTATGGTAGGCGGCCACAAATTATCTCATGCACTATCTCATCCGCACCACGAAATGACAATACATTACCTAAAAGGGGGTAGATAATTATGCTAAACACAGAACTCCAACTTAAGGTGCTTAGAAAGTTCAGTAGACCAGGCAAGGTCGTTTTGAGACCGGTAATCAACACGCATCATAAATATCAAAAAATGAAATTAAGACTTAGTTATCATCCTTGGGCTTTTGAAAACGAGGAAGAATGTTTTGTTAGCAAAGAACTAAATGGACCAAAAATTAGTGTAATTGTACCTTTGTACAATACGATCCCAGAGCATTTATTACCCATGATCTACTCCGTTATTAATCAGCATTATGAAAATTGGGAATTAATCCTCGTTAATGGCTCAACGCAGAATAAAAGCAAAGAATTAATAGCCAAACAAGCAGAAATTGATACACGCATCAAAATAATAGATCCAGGTCGGAATCTTGGAATTGCTGGTAATACAAACGCAGGAATTGCAAAAGTAAGTGGCGATTTCATAGCGTTCTTAGACCACGACGATCTGTTGCATCCTTGTGCTCTACACTCCGTTGTAGAAGAGATTATTGCTAACAAAAGTGAGTTTATTTATACCGACGAAGACAAGATAAACCACGAGGGCACTCAGTATACAGACCCCCACCTTAAACCCAAATGGTCTCCACAGTTGTTTGAGAATGTAAATTATATTAATCATTTGACGGTGATTAAAGCAGAGTTTGTTAATAAAGTAAAAGGTCTTAGAGAAAAACTAGATGGTGCCCAAGATTATGATACGTTGCTTAGGATAATAGATAAATGTGAACCAAAGATAGCACATATACCCAGAGTTCTCTACCACTGGCGGGCTGCAGATAGTTCGACAGCAAAAGATATTTCAAACAAAACATATATTTTTAAAGCTGGCGAACAAGCTCTCAATGATCATTTTTCTCGGAAAAAGATTGATGCTGATGCAAGAGCAATCAAAGGAAAGCCTGGTTTTTACGGCGTAAAATACAAAAATCAGAATAAATTTACAATAGTTATTGGTTCAGTTGGCAAAAAATATGCCAGAATTTCTGCTTGGTGGCTTAACGAATTACTTAAAAAAGAGAAATACCTGAGCGGAGTTGAGCTCGTAGTCGGTGATTGGTATCGACCATATGCTAAACACAAAAATGTCAAAATCACCTTCGTAGCAGATCAACAGAATTACTGGGAGGAGGTTGCTACATCAATTACTAACAACAACGTTATTTGCTTTCAAGAAGCAGTGTTGCCAAGACGCGCAGGTAGTTTGTCTGAGCTTATTGCTATCTCTCATGGTATTTTAGGATCTATAGTCTCCCCCGTGATTATCGGTAAGGATGAAATTATTGTTGACGCAGGTTTAGTTGAGTCAGATTATGGCTTGCAACCACTCTTCAAAGGTTGCAAATACGGAGAAAGTACGTTTTTTGGTTCAACTGACTGGGTTCGTAATGTTAGCTCTCTAACCCTAGACGTATTTGCTACAAATAAAGACCAGTTCATCCAACTAATTAAGAACAACACATCAGCTCAAAAACTGACTGCGGATCTAAGCCAAGACGCAAAAGTACATTCGATAGTTTGGGCGCATACACCGTGCGATTACAATGGGTTTTTGACCAATCAATCTGTCAAAGATGGTTATTTCAACCAGCAACTGGCAAATGCCTCATATGGGATCAGCATGAAGGTTACTTCAAGGGAGGGTTATGATGAGCGAGACGAGACCTAAAGTAGCCTATATTATCATTGGCTATAACAACGAAGATTTATTGGCTGAGTGCTTTGATTCGATTCTGTCCCAGACACACCAGAACAACTGGATATTATTTATAGATAACATGTCCTCAGACAATTCAGTCAAATTTGTCAAAGAACATTACCCAGAAACCACGATTATTGAACCGGGGAAAAACACTGGCTTTGCTAAAGGCAACAATATAGGCATAGCTCGAGCACTTGAGGATGAGCAAGTTGGGTATATCGTTTTGCTAAATACCGATGCACGACTTGATAAAAATTGGACGGAAAAAATTACTACATTTGCCAAGAAAAAACCAAAAGGCGCGTTCTTCCAAGGAACAACACTTGATTACTACGATCATGAAGTAATTGATTCGACGCATATCTTTGTATCTCACAATGGGCAAGGAACCCAAGGCAACTGGCGTTATTATGTAACGGACGAGAAAGGTCCTAAAAAGATCTTTGGTGTTAATGCTGCGGCCTGCATGATATCCCGAAAATTTATTGAGGCTCAACCATTTGGGGCCAAACTATTTGACGAGACATTGTTTATGTATTTAGAGGACATCGATCTTGCAGTGCGTTCAACCATGATGGGTTGGGATAATTATCTCGTTCCGCGAGCTCAGGCTTATCACATGGGCTCAGTATCTTCAGGTAAAAACCCAGACTTTTCTTTGTATATGACTTTTCGTAATAACAGCGCAATATTATTTAAAAACTTTCCTTTGATAATGCTGACCAAGATGCTGCCAAACATCGTTCGAGGCGATATTGATACGATTCGTACGCTCCGACGAATAGGGAAGAAAGGTGCAAGCTACAAGGTGGTCAAGGGTAGATTTGTTGGAATTCTACGGTTGCCTCTATTCTTACAAAAGAGATTAAAACTCAGAAAATATTATCGTAGCATGAATAAAAACTATGTCTGGCAATTGATGAGAAAAGGCTACTAGAACTTTTAGAGAGCCCCGACATTAGTGGCAATGTTGCTGAGCCATGCTTGCTGACCTGCAGCCCATGTATGAATTTCAATGCGCCCGCTGCCACTGTTTCTATATTTAATCAAAACCAGTTCGTCGATAGCTCCGCCATAAATATTGCCTGATGTGACTTCAATGTCGTTAGGGTCAACGACGGGGTGATTAGTGGCAATGTTGCTGAGCCACGATTGCTGATTTGGCGTCCAAGTATGCGCTTCGATTCTTCCGCTACCCGTATTTCTATACTTAACAAATACAAGTTCATCTCGTATGTCACCATAAAGATTTGCTGCAATAACTCGACCATCTGCAGGGTCGATGGCAGGCTGATTAGTCGCTATGTTGGTTAACCAAGCTTGTTTATTAGGTGTCCATGTGTGAATTTCTAACTTACCGCTACCAGTATTGCGATATTTGACGTACATAAGTTCATCACGCCCATCACCAGTAACATCGCCAGAAATTATTTCCCCGTCAGCTGGGTCAACAGCAGGCAGGTTGGTTGCTATGTTATAAACCCAACGTTGGTAAGTATCGTCCCATGTATGAACTTCAACTTTTCCACTGCCAGTATTACGATATTTTACGAAGGTAATTTCAGATTTTGAGTCTCCGTGGACATTGGCAGAAATTATCTTTATATCTGCGGGGTTAATCGCTGGATGATTGGTCGCCACGTTAGTTACCCAACCTTGTTGATTACCCCCCCATGTATGAATTTCAATGCAGCTGGAACCAGTATTATTAGGGAGCGTTAGAGAGAAGGTGGCATTACCCCCTTCAGTGAATTGGTTAGGTATAACTCTTCCCCCAGTCGGTGTACTTGCTACATTACTAGCTCCCTTACAGGAGTAATCAATTGGTCCATAGGGGCTGCCAAACCAATCATTGAAGAGTCGCCAGAAATTACGATTGCCATAAGCACCACAACCATCACCTGTGCCATAAAGATTTGCTAGTGCTGATGCGTTTGGTTGGTAGGGGGTATAGTTATAAAGTCCAGCTGTTGCTTGATTTTGAATATATACATTTGTGCCACCACAAGCAGCATTGGGGTTATACAACACATAACTATTGGTCCCGACAGTGTGGTTATAAGAACCAGAATCTCGTGCGTAGCGTTTAAATTGCCGAGCAGCCATGTATACTTGGTTGAAGAATCCGTAGTAAGTGGAATCACAAGCTGCTGTATCTGGACAACCATATCCAGTTGCACTGCGGTACTGAACATCAAGAGGCCAAGTATCTGTGACCAGTGACTGTTCTTTTTGGAGTAAAACTATAAGGACTTGTGGGTTAATCCCGCAACTTTGAGCTACCCATGCAATAGTTTCGGCTGCTGTAGCACCAGAAGCAGTGATGCCATTACACAGACCAGCTTCAGGAGCTTTAGATGGAATGGAATTACGGAAGTCTTTAAGACAGATAAAAGGAGGGTTCTGACCATAACCAGCACTGTGCCACGTATCACAAACAGGCACTTTAGAATTTAAGAAAGCTTGAATTTCAGCCACTGACATTGTATCGCCACTGAAGAATTTACTGTCGTCGATAATCCGTCCAGGTTGAAATTCACTACCAGACACTGCTCGGACTTGTTGTGATTGTATCGGCAACAGCGTAATCGCAAAAAATAATATTGCCAGCGATAAGGTAAATAAACGTTTAACCATACTACTATTGTACTCCTAGGCTAACTGATTGTGTAGAATTGCCGGTTGATGAAGCAGAAGAATAATTTAATGTAATATTCCAGGTTCCAGCACTTAGCTCACCGTAAGGAAAGGTTACTGCGCCACAAGAAGTGGTCTGAGCATCCTTGCTTGCAGTAGTTGTTTTTGTAACTTTTTTCGCATTATTTTGCATAGTAAATGTACAAATTCCACCAGCTTCGTAAATACCTGGAACAAATCCAACTACCCTAACGTCTTTTGTTTGAGGATTTTGCCCCCAGGAACTGATTATTGGAGTAACTGGCTTTATTTGGCCGGGAGTAGACTCTGTTATAGTACTGTTTCGATTTTCGGCAGCTTGTTTTTCTTTGAACTGTTCGGTCTCTTTTTTCTCTTGTTCAGTTGGTGGTCCATAGTTAATTCCGCCTTGGACAGGTGGAGGGGCGGTTTTACCTACAAATGGTAAATCGATAACGTCAATTTTCTCTAGTACAAGCAAAGTTCCAACTGTAATCAACAGCAGAGAGGTGGGTATTAATATTAATTTAGTTTTTTTTGAAATTGTTCGCATGCTTTTTGTTTTAATTTAACTGTGCTTATTATACACCAATAAGAGTGAACTTTCAAGTAGCAGAAGTTTAATTTAGAAGATAAGCCTATATATGTATAAGGTTTGTAGGGGATATACTACTTCTTCAATTAAAGTAGCGCATCTGTCGGCTGGGTTAAGTCGTGCAGAGGCAATTAGATAGCGAACATGGTGTTTTTGCAAGAAATCACTACAAGGCTCGGTTGATATACGCAGACTGTCCTCACCGGTTAGTGAGACTTTCGTAGGGGTTGTTTTGGTCGAGTCTCTATCAAAAGCAAAAATAGTGTGAGAATAGCGATTATATACTTTGTCCTGTGCCGTAGGGTCGGCGTCGTGCCAAAGAGCGAGTTGTGGGTAAGAATATACACCAGAAAGAGAATGTGCCCCGTTCATAAATACGAAGTTCTCTAGCAAAAAATGTTCGGTTGCCCAAGTAGAGTTATCCGTGTTTGAGATGTTTTTGATTTTTGTGGAGATTGGTGTCTGGCTGAGCGCACCGGTTCCTTGATATAGCGGATTAACGCGGAAAGTCATATAAAAAGAAAAAAGCAAGAGTCCGCCCATTGCTAGCTCATATCGCTTTCGTAGAAGTAGATAGATTATGATTGGTAATGGAATAGCAAAGGCAATAGCTCGTGACGTAGTAATAAAATCTGGTGAATGATTCATAACTTGTTGCCCAATACCAAGCTCAACTAAAAATATTGCAATAGCATATAGCAATGCCCATTGAATTTTGATGGTGAAGTTTTTGAAATAATCATAGCGTTTTACAAAAAGGGCTATTTGGAGAATACTTAAGACCCCGAGTCCGATCAGGAGTCTTGCGTGAGGCACACGCTCTAAAAGTGAAATTTTTCCCAAGAGACCCAGATGGGGAATGAATAGCCAGATAAGTCCTGACAAAAAAAGGACACTTGTCAGAATAATAGACCAGTCAATTTCTTGTTTTGTTTTGTAGTATCTATAGGCAAGATACAGCGATGGAAGGAGTAAGAAAGGCAAAATCAAAACAAAGTTAGAGGTCTCACTCTGATTGGTGTGTCCCCTCGGGGCCTTGTGGTTACCTGCTCTGGGGTCGGTGCTGGGCTGTTTACCAAAATTGCTCGAGAATAGATGTAGTGCGTCAAATCCTCCACTTTTCTGTAATCTATTTCCTGGGTATGCGGTATTTTGGATCGTACTAATTATATCTGATCGTGTATTGAGAAAAGTAAGAGTTATGAAGCCAGTAATTACCAATGCTCCAGCTATAACGGCTAATCTTTGAAACATCATTTTTCTAGGTTCGGTTTTAAATTTCTCTAAAATATAGCCAATGACAAAGGCTAACATCACAAGGATACACGGGATCTGAAAAGGGGGGTAAAGGATCAGCACGAAACAGGTGGTTATATAGGCAAGCGCTACTCCCCAGAGCAGGCTTTGTTTGAGCTTCTTGGAATTAAACAATTTTATTAAGATCGCCCCACCAAGTAAACTATATGACACTGCACCTAAAGTGCCTGAGAGATACCACCACTGGACAAACGGAGCAAAGAAGAGACCAACTGACAATAGGCCAGCGAGTAATTTTCTGTTTGGAAGAAGAGCCAGTACAAAGAAGTAGCAACTTAGGATTAACAGGTAACCCATGAACCACCACTTAAAAGCGAAGGCGTTATCAAATGGTATAAAAAAGAAGGCTAGGTTCTGTGGCTTAAATATAACCGACCATTCTTTATATGGAGCATCCACGAGTATAGAAAGGTCTTGCCCATTGCCAATGTTTTTGTTAATTCGTGCAAAATCATTGTTTTTTTGAGCTAAAGTCATTTGTGTATTAACCAACCATTCGTCAGAGCGAATTGATTGCGGTTTGTTGATCAGTAGATTGTTGTCTTTACTGATTTCGCCATAAAATAGAGTGTGATAAACACCCAAAGAACTTCCACTAATTTTAAAAGCGGTCAAGAGGAGCAATAGTAAAGTCAAGGTTATTGGAAAGAGCCAGATACTGCCAAAAAATTTACGTATAGAAGTCTTAGAAATTGCCAATTTTTTATTTTTACTCATTTGCCTAAACTAAGGAAAATAACCCCACTGACAATGAGGACTATGCCCGCTATTTTCATTGCTGTAAAAGCTTCTTTAAAAATAAAATATGAAGCAACAAAAATAACCACATATACAAGAGCGGTTGTTAACGGAATTATATAACCTAGATCAAATTTAGAGATCAAGTATACGTAAAGTAAAAAACTCACTCCGTACAAAAATATACCAATTATATTAAAGAAATTTAAGTGAAATTGTAATTTTTCGGCGCTAAAAGTAATGGGCAAGCCACTGCCTGTTCCTTGTTTAATGGCTATAAGCCCAAGTGACGTAGAAAGCACATACAACAATAATATAATGACTTTTAACACCTGTGTATTATACAGGTATTCTGCTATGAGTTCTAGCCAAATATAAAACTGTATAATTTGTTTAGGATCAGGTTTCTTTCAAAATGTTTAATATGATAGGCGCGTGCTTGATTGCCCATTTCAGATCGTTGTTTGGGGGACAAGCCGTAGATTTTTTTAATGTTAGTTGTTAGTGCTTTTGAATCCTCAGTGGGGCCTACGTATCCACATTTAATTTTGTTATTTATAAGATCTTGGACCTCACCATCCATAGCAAGTACCATAGGTTTCCCAGATGCGATATATGACATTACTTTTGCTGGGATTGTTGCTTCTAGCAAGTCACTTTTTACTAGACAGCCAACTAAAAGGTCTGCTACACCGTTATATTTTGGTATATCGGCGACTGGCTTCATGCCTTCAAAATAAAAACTGTTAGCAAGACCAGCCTTTTTGACTTCCTCTTCTAGCCATGTTTTTGACATGCCATCTCCCACAATTATCCAATTAATATCGCTCAAACCGTCCGTTTTAAGATTTTTTGCTGTTTCGATTATAGTTTCAAAAGATTGAGCTGGGCTAATGTTGCCTGCAAAGAGTATGTTAAAACCTTTTTTAAATTTCTGCTGAAGTACCTTATCGCGAACATCAGTCTCGTAAATCTTTTCACATGCTTGCGGTAAAATAACAATTTTGTCTGGAGATACACCAGTAACATCGATAATACGACTGCGCATTTTCTCAGAGAGAACTACAAACTTGTCGATCCGTTTGTAGTGCCAATGCGACACACTAGTAGCAAGTTTTCTCATTAAGGGATTCTTTATATTAATCACAGAAAAAAGATTTTCTGGCCAAAGGTCAAGTACATACATAGTCGTTTCTATTTTCTTAATTTTGCCAACCAAAATACCGGCTATCGACATCATGACGGGTGATAATTGGTAGAGAATTATTTTGTTATATTTTTTGGTCAATAGTCTCGGTATATGAAAAAGACTTGAAAATGGGAAGGAGAGATAATTAATGAGAATCCGTGGGTTTGAGTTGTTACCTCTAGGTACCTCAAAAGCACGCCTAATTTTTACGTCATTATGAGTCTCTTTGCGCTTTTTGAAATAAGAATACCCGTCGAAAAATTTACCCTGAGGATAGTTGGGAATACCGCAAAGTACTTCGACGTTCGCATTTTTTTCTACCAGAAAATCACATATATCATTGATACGAAAAGACTCAGGCCAATAGTGTTGGCATACGACCAGAACTCGCTGTTTTTTCATTTATGACTTGTGCCACACATTTTTATTGACTATCTTTGTATAGCTCTGGATAATCTTCACAACTTTTGCGGATACGTTGGTATCGATATAATCAGCGGCAAGAATATTGGGCGTATCAGCTTTTCTCATTTCGTGGGATAGCTCAATTGCTTGTTCGATATCATTTGCCTCGATACCACCGATTATCACTGTCCCTTTGTCAATGACTTCTGGTCGTTCAGTAGATGTGCGTATAAGTACGCCGTTAAATCCTAGAATGGCACTTTCTTCAGACAGTGTGCCACTGTCAGAAAGAACACAAAATGAGTTTTGTTGCAATTTGTTATAGTCGAAAAACCCAAAAGGCTTATGTGTCTGGATCAGCGGGTGGAGTTTAAACCCTCTTTTAGTTATACGATCAAGACTTCTAGGGTGAGTTGAATAGATTACGGGGAGCTTGTAGGTCTCGGCAACATTGTTAAGTGCCGTCATAAGTGACATAAAATTATCCTCGTCATCAATATTCTCTTCGCGGTGTGCAGACACCACTATGTAATCATTTTTCTTTAACTGTAGGTTTTTAAGAATGGGGCTATTGTTTATCTGTTGCGAATGGACAGAGAGAACTTCAGCCATGGGTGACCCAGTTACAAAGATATGTTCTTTACTAATGCCTTCTGACAGAAGATAGCGTCGAGAGTGTTCAGTGTAGGGTAGATTAATATCTGAAATATGATCAACAATCTTGCGATTTATTTCTTCAGGTACGTTTTGATCAAAGCAGCGATTGCCGGCTTCCATATGAAAAATCGGGATTTTTAAGCGTTTTGCGGAAATAGCACATAGCGCACTATTAGTATCGCCGAGTATCAATAGGGCATCAGGTTTCTCTTTTTCAAGTAGCCTGTATGATTTTGCGATAATATTACCAATAGTCTTCCCAAGACTGTCTCCAACGCTTTCAAGATAGTGGTTGGGTTCGCGTAATTCGAGCTCTTTAAAGAAAACTTGATTTAGTGAATAGTCATAGTTCTGGCCGGTGTGCACAATAGTATGATCAAAATAAACATCACATGCTTTCATGACTTCGCTCAATCGAATGATCTCAGGTCTCGTGCCGATAATTGTCATTAATTTCAGTTTTTTCATAATATAACTCCCATCATTCAACTTTATCATAATATGTGTCAGGTGATTTTTTATTAAGAACTTCATTTGCCCAGAATACGGTGATAAGGTCTTTATCCCCTGTGTTTTTAATTGAGTGGACGTATCCTACTGGGATATCAACGACGTTCGATTCGCCCCCAGCAACTTTGTATTTGATTACGTCTTGTTGATCGATTTTGTTGCGAAATAGTATCTCGGCGGCGCCTTCAACAACCAGGAATTTTTCTATTTTTGTATTGTGCCAATGGTTGCCTCTTGATTCGCCAGGCTTAGTTCTAGATATAAATATTTGACCAAACTGGTAAGATTTTATAAATTCAGCTAATTCGCCCCGCTCATCAGCATGAACTTTGAGCTTGTAGGAAAAATTATCAGTAGCTAAATAAGAAACGTATGTCGCGTAAAGATATTTATTCAAGTCATCTTCTAGGTTAGGCAGGAGCAAAGTTTTGCGGCTATCATGAAGATTCATAATTCTATCCCTAAGATCGCTCAGGCTGATTGTAAATGTGGGCGAAATAGAGTAATAGTCCTTGTTATTGCTTTCTTGCTTTTCAACGTGATCAATGAACTTATTGACTACATTGTCAATATATACAAGAGTAACAGGGATTTTACCATCGGAGATTTTTATAGGTAAATTGTTCGCAATATTGTGACAAAAAGTTGCTACCACAGAATTATAGTTTGGTTTGCACCACTTCCCAAATACACCCGGTAGACGATATATATAGACTGGGCTTCCAGATTCTTTTGTCCAGGATAACAAAGCTTTTTCGGCAGCGAGTTTGCTTTTACCGTAAGGGTTGTCAAGCTCTGCTTGAGTGGACGAAGTAACAAGTAAAGGCGTTTTTTTACCTATACTCCTTAAGATATTGATTATATCTTCTGTCAACTGTTGATTGCCGACGGTAAACTCCTTTTCTTCTTTTGGACGATTAACTCCAGCAAGATGGAAAATAAAGTCGGCTTCAGAGACAAAACTGGTTAACTCGTCAAGCGAATTATCAAGTGTATATTTGATTATGCGTAAATTATCTACATTTTCAAGATTTAGACAGAGATTTTTTCCTATGAATCCAGATGCTCCTGTAACCAGAATGGTTTTCATGCTAGTGATCCTGAGTGTCCTTTTAGTTCTTCCTGTATAAAATCTGTTGTTTTGAGCTTGGCTATAACTCCGTCAACATCGAGTCTTTTGGTGTTGTGTGAAGTATATTCTTCTAATTCAGTGATGGTCTTTTCACCCTCCACAAAAAACTTGTCATAATTGAGATCTCTTGTGTCTGCTGGGACTCTAAAGTACCCGCCAAGGTCGGTTGATTTTGCTTTTTCTTCACGGGTCATAAGAGTCTCATGTGCTTTTTCTCCGTGTCTGGTACCAATAATCTTAATATTTGTTTCAGACTTAAAGAGTTTTTTGAGAGCATTTGCAAGATCTATTACTGTACTTGCTGAAGATTTCTGAACGAACAAATCACCCTGCTTGCCATTTTCAAATGCAAAAAGAACTAAATCAACCGCCTCGTTAAGATTCATCAAAAATCTTGTCATGTCTGGGTCAGTTATTGTTATTGGTTGTTTGGCTTTCATTTGGCTGACAAAAAGTGGAATAACTGAGCCCCTTGATGCCATTACATTGCCATATCTAGTGCAACATATAGTTGTCTTGCTAGGGTCAACATTCCTTGATTTTGCAATGATAACTTTTTCCATCATGGCTTTTGATGTGCCCATAGCATTGATCGGGTAGGCCGCCTTGTCAGTGGAAAGACAAATGACTTTTTTGACCCCTTCGTTGATGGCAGCAGTTAAAACATTGTCTGTTCCGAGTACGTTAGTTCTTACAGCTTCCATTGGGAAGAATTCGCATGAAGGTACTTGTTTGAGAGCTGCAGCATGGAAAATATAATCCACACCACGAACAGCTTCACTGATACTTTCCATATTGCGAACGTCACCTATATAAAACTTTAATTTGTCGTTATTGTATGCCTTTCGCATATCGTCTTGCTTCTTCTCGTCACGTGAGAAAATACGAATCTCCTCTATGTCACTATCAATGAAACGTTTTAAAACAGCGTTCCCAAATGAGCCTGTGCCACCAGTAATTAATAAAGTTTTTCCTTTGAACATTTTTAGCAACCTCTATATTAGCTACTACTATTTTAACAGGATATTCTTCATTGGACTAGTCAAAATGAGAAGTTAAGCAGACCACCACATATTTGATTTTATTTTGGCTTATCTGACTGAGAGGTAACCTTGTAAGTACCAGATTCAAGATCCCGAAGTCCTTGTTCCTCCGCGCGGATAGTTTCTTTAAATGCCTCTGTTTGTTTTACTCTTTTCATATATTCATCGAAGAGATAGTGTGTTGTACTGAGGACATCTTCTGCACATATAAATCGTACTTGCCCTGTTTTTTCTTTAAATTTTTTTAAAGCTTCTTGAAATTCTGAATTATCCACCAAGGCATCTAGTCGATCATACATCGCTTGGGTTCTGGGCAAATGATATTTATTGATTACAATGGCAACATTAGTCCAGTTATTCTCGACTGCTTTTTTGACCATCTCTGTTAGCTGAGTTATAGTACTGAAAGATTCTTCTTCTGTCTCTAGTTTGTTTTCGTCTACACCCCTAGCAACTAGTTCGGTGTTTTCCACAGATGCCATAGTTGGTATTTCATCATCAAATCGGTTTTTACTGGTGGTTACAATTTTTAGATCAGGGAGGGCTTTTGCAATTTCAGATGTAGCGATGACTCTAGTCCGGCCACCTGTTACTAGCCCAAGTTCTCCTTTGACGGAAAATGGCAGAGATCTGTACATACTATCTTCATTTGTTCTGCCAATACCCCCACTAAAAGAAAAAAGTACGTCAGGAGTAAGACCATCGAAGCTATCAATAATCAAATTCTTGACCTCTGTTAATTTGTCAGAGTCCTGTGCTTCAGTGTTGGTCTCTCCAGGAACGACTTCAGGCACTATTTTGACTTCCTATCTTTAAATAAACGGATTGATAGTTCTTGGTGTAGGTCATGAGTTTGGCGCTCCAGTGTCTCTAGCTTTGTGCGCGTGCGGTTTGCTATATAAAAAACAGTAACTATGCCTGTGATTTGTACTACATCGAATAGGCTTAGTGGCTCGCTTTGAGTTAAATTATTGCTGAATAACCATTCGTAGAGAGGCTTAGCAGCGGCAAGACCAACTAATATAATTGTCCACATTAACATCTGGAATTTTAACCGTCGCTTTGAAGAATTACCTAGCTTGTAGCTAACTACTGCACTTACCATAGAGGCGATTATAAAAGGGAGGTTTAAAAGGAATAATAATAGATATCTGCTCATGCGAATAACTCCGATAATCGCCTCTTGATTAGGCTTTTAACAATATTAATACCGTTCCAATTATTTTGCCCCTTAGTCTTTGAATATTCGGTATAGATTGCTTGTATTGGGTATTCCTGGATATTGAGACCAAGCTGTTTTGCTCTCCACAACATTTCAGAACAAAATTCATATCCACTAGTTTCCCAGCGTAATTGTTCAAGTGCATTGCGCGAAAAAACTCTCAGACCCGATTGGGAATCTGTTGAATTTATACTAAATAAAAGGTAAGTAATCATGCTAAGCCCTTTGTTCCCCAGCACTTTAACAGAGCTCATACCATTGCTATTGAGTAGCCTGCTTCCTATCAATAGATCTGCTTTAGTTCTTATTATTTCGTCTACACCGCGTATTACATCTTTAGGTGTGTGCTGTCCATCGCCGTCCATTGTTACTGCAATATCAAAATTTTCTAACTCAGCAAATCTAAGTCCTGTAGCTGTTGCACTACCAGCCCCGCTGTTAATAATATGCTGAATCACATCGGCGCCACCAGTTTGTGCCTCTTTGGCTGTATCATCACTTGATCCATCATCAATTACTATGATTTTAGCCTCATATTTTATCTTGCTAAAAGCTTGATTAACAGAATGTACCACATGACGGATAACCTTTGCCTCATTGTATGCTGGGATAACAACGCAGATTTTATGCTGATAATTTACTTTACCCATATCACTTATTTTAGCAACCCATGGAGGTACACACCGTAGCCGGATTTTTTGAGAGGTTCGGCAATTTTGAGAAGTTGATCTTTACTAATAAAACTTTGTTGGTAGGCGATTTCTTCGATGCAGCCGATTTTGAGGCCGGTTCTTTTCTCTATAACTTCTACGTATTGGGCGGCGTCCATCATTGATCCAAACGTGCCGGTATCTAGCCAAGCATCGCCGCGGTCCATGATCTGAACTTTTAGCTTACCTCGCTTGAGATATTCATCATTCACCGAAGTAATTTCTAGTTCTCCTCTACCGCTTGGTTTAACATTTTTGGCGATTTCTACTACGTCGTTGTCGTAAAAATATAGCCCAGTTATGGCATAGTTAGACTTTGGCTTTTCTGGTTTTTCCTCAACAGAAACGGCCTTCATATTTGCGTCAAATTCTACAACTCCGTACCTTTCGGGGTCAGATACGGGGTAAGCAAAAATTATGCCACCGTCTGGGTCTACAGAGCATTTTAGTTGGTCCTGGAAGCTGTGCCCGTAGAAAATATTATCCCCGAGCACCAAAGCAACGCTATCGTTACCAATAAATTTCTCACCGATGATAAAGGCCTGAGCGAGTCCATCTGGGGAGGCTTGGGAAGCATATTGAATATTTATCCCAATTTCTGATCCGTCCCCAAGCAAATTTTTGAAATTCTGGCTGTCGTGCGGGGTGGTTATCATCAAAATATCTTTGATACCGGCTTGCATCAGCGTGCTAAGTGGATAGTAAATCATCGGTTTGTCATAAATTGGTACCAATTGTTTGCTGACACCCTTTGTTATGGGATACAGTCGAGTTCCTGATCCACCAGCTAGTATTATGCCTTTCATTTAGCCTGCTCCTTTTCTATGTATTCTTTGAGGTTTTCTTGCCAATCTCTGGGTTCAAAGCCCGTAGCTCTAATTTTATCAAGATTTAGTGCACTTTGCAGTGGGCGGGGAGCAATATTCTCTTTTCCTGCGTAATATTCCAGCGTAGTTGTATCAGTAACAGTTAGATCATCTCTGCCCAGTAATTTAAAGATTTCCCTAGTAATATCTGCCCAGCTGGCTGGTTTACCTGAGTTAGAAACATTGTAAGTGCCAAAAGGAGCACTTTTTGTTAATAAATGGTCGATTGCTCGAACAAGTTCGGATGTAAAAGTAAGTCGGCCGACCTGATCGCTAACAACTGTAGGGGACACATCTTTGTCAGCCAGTCCCATCATGATTCGCACAAAGTTATGCCCATCGCCGATAACCCAAGAAGTACGCAGGACATAGTGCTTTGGAGTTTTGGTTGTCTCCGTGTCTCCGCCGGCTTTGCTCCGACCATAGACAGATAGGGGGCTAAATTCTTCATCTTCTGTGTGATTGTCGCGCGTTCCATCAAAAACATAGTCACTTGAAATATGCACGAGAGTAAGGTCTTTTTTGCTAGCTATTTCTGAAAGATTCGCTACACCAGCGACGTTTATTTTCATGCAAAGCGCTTCATTGGTTTCAGCTCCGTCCACGTTAGTGTAGGCGGCGGCGTTGAGGATGTGCGTGATATTTGACCAGTCAAAGTTGTTGACGGCTTCTGGGCTAGTTATGTCAAGTTTGTCGCTGTCAACCGCCAGGGCGTCTGGATACTGGGCTTGAAGGGCTTTCCCCAACTGACCGTACGCACCAATAATTAATAGTTTTGTGTCGTCCATTATAATTCCATCCCATTAGAGACAGGTATAACTTGATAATTTTGTTGGATTATCGCGATCATACTATTGTTTACTTCCTAGGTCTCTAACGGGATCCATCGGGGTTACGTCTTTGAGTAGTGGGTGGTTAGCATCTTTATCTGAAAAAACAGCTTTTTCTTTGGGAATAGGCCAGTTAATGCCAAGTGTTGAATCAAATAAATTAACAAATGTGTATTTGGTCTCCGGCGACCAATGAGCGTTTACAAGATATGTGTAGGTAACATTTGACTCTAATGTCTGGTAGCCATTGGCAACACCGCGAGGCACAAAAACGGCTTTGTCGGGCGTGATCTCAGTAGTGTAGACTTGGCCGAAGCTATCACCGGCTCGCAGATCTACCCAAGCGCCAAAAACGCGCCCATTTGCCACAGAAATAAACTTTTCCCAAGGTTCTGCGTGTAGCCCCCGCGTAGCACCAACTTCTTCGTTATATGAAAAGTTATTTTGGACTACTTCAAAGGTGGGGAGCCCCAGTGCTTCCATCTTGGCTTTTTGATAATTTTCTTTGAACCAACCACGATTATCACCGTGAACAACCAGATCAATCTCAAAAAATCCTGGGATTGGCGTGGTTCTAACCGCGAGATCTTTTGGCATTTAATTTTCCTCGCCTTGCATAAATTTTGGTACGTATAATTTTTCCATATATGGTTTCCACCAGGTTTCGTTGTCTTTGTACCACTGAATAGTCTGTTTTAGACCTTCTTCGAAAGTTACGCTTGGTTGGTAGCCAAGTTCACGTGATAATTTGCTGTAGTCGATAGCGTAGCGCCGATCATGACCCGGTCGATCTGTTACAAATTTCTTTAAACTTGGCTGTTTGCCTAGAATTTCCAGTATTTTGTCTGCTATTTGGACTCCGTTTTGTTCCTCACCACCGCCAACACAATATGTCTCACCGGCCACGCCTTTGTGCAAAATCAGATCTATTGCTCGGCAATGGTCTAAAACGTACAAATAATCGCGTACAGACAAACCATCGCCGTAAATTGTCAGAGATTTATCTTGCATTGCCATGAGAGCAAAGACCGGGACGATGTTTTCAGGAACTTGATAAGGACCATAATTGTTGGAGCAGTTAGAGATAGTTACGTCCAGGCCGTAAGTGTGAAAGTATGATCGGGCTAGATGATCGCTGCCTGCTTTTGTTGCTGAATATGGGCTACGAGGGTCGTAGGGTGTTGTTTCGTTGAATTTATCTGTTGATTCAAGCTCTAAGCTACCAAAAACCTCATCTGTTGATACGTGGTGAAATCGCTTAACCCCATTATCACGCGACAATCTTAAAAGTATGTTGGTTGCCAGAACATTGCTATTAACAAAATTGTCCGGGTCTTCAATTGAGCGATCGACATTAGTCTCTGCGGCAAAATGGACAACGTAATCTATGCCAGATTTAAAAATTGGTTCCAATTTATCTTCTTCGATCAAGTCAAATTTGTGAAAGCTTATGTCGTTGATTACACTGTCTAAATTTGCTATGTTGCCCTGTTGGTTGAGCTTGTCGACAACTGTTATTTGATAGTCAAGATAGTTTTGTCGTAAATAATGGACGAAGTTGGAGCCGATAAAGCCAGCACCACCTGTAACAAGTATTTTCATAGCTTCACACCGCCTTTGCCTGCTACCTGGCAGAGCCAGGAACTCTGCAAAGACTCTTGGACTCTAGCGACTTTTTCTTTTGCGAGATTCACTTCACAGTACCTCATGTACAGCTCGTTGCATTTCTCAAAGAGAAAAGCCACTAGAGCCTCAAGTGTGAAAGCTATGATTTTCATAGAATCATTATAACAAAATGATATAATGGAACCAATGAAAACAGTTATTGTCAGTGGCTTTTTTAACCCCCTGCACGGCGGACACTTGGACATGATTGAGTCAGCTCACGCGATGGGTGACAGATTGATAGTCATTGTTAATAATGATGTTCAGCAAGTGGCTAAGAAAGGCAAAGTTATATTAGATCAGGATAATCGTGCTCGGCTGATTGCTGCGCTACGTTTGGTTGACGAAGTTTTTATATCTGACGACCAAGACGCCACAGTAGTTGAAACTCTAGAGAGAGTCGCCAAAGAGTACTCAGATGATGAACTAATCTTTGCCAACGGGGGGGATAGAGACTCTGTAAAAGTAGTACCAGAGACAGAAGTTTGTACAAAGTATAATATTGTCATGAAATTTGGCGTTGGTGGTAACCACAAAGCTGATTCGTCGACTCGTATTAACCAAGCACTAGGTCATAAGAAATAACGATGCGAAAAGAAGACAAATAAGTGTCAGATTTCAAAGTAGATGCATCAGTGTTCAAAGCCTATGACATTAGGGGGACTTACCCAGATCAAATAAACGAAGAACTCGCCTATAGAGTCGGTCGAGCTTTTGCGACATTTCTTAAGATTGACAAGGTGGTTGTTGGTCGCGATATGCGACTTTCTGGCCCAAAGATGTTCGACGCGCTCACGAAAGGCCTGATGGATCAAGGTGTAGATGTTATTGATGTTGGCATGGTCAGCACTGATCAATATTATTTTGCCTGTGCCAAGCTGGGTCAACCAGGTGTTATGGTCACCGCTTCGCATAACCCCGCAAATTACAATGGGTTTAAAATGGTCAAGAACATGCCTTATTTGCTCAGTGGTGACGAGGGAATCCAGGACATAAGACAAATAGTAGAAAATGATAGTTACGCCGAATCTACAAAAAAGGGCAGCATGACCTCAAGAGATTTGAGTGAAGGTTTTGTTGAGCAAGTTCTGGGCATGGTAGATATCGAGAAAATAGCTCCTTTAAAAGTGATTGCGGATACTTGCAATGGTATGGTTGGACCGATACTTCAGAGGATATTTGAGCACATACCGCAGGTAGAATTTACTGGCATGTATTTAGAACCAGATGGGAGTATCCCAAATCATGGGCTAGATCCGCTTCAGCCAGAAAACAGAGAGGAACTCGAGAAAAAAGTAGTTGAAACAGGGGCAGATGTTGGTTTTGCCTTTGATGGTGACGGCGATAGATTCTTTACGATCGACGATAGAGGTAAATTTGTGGCGGGTGATTACATGACAGCATTTCTTGGGCAATATATGTTGGAGAAATATCCAGATTCAAAAATTTTGTATGATGTTAGAGCGTCTTGGGCGGTCCCAGATTTAATCACTAAAGCAGGAGGCACCCCACTTATGGAGAGGGTTGGGCATTCTTTCATAAAAAAGAGAATGGCAGATGAGGGCGCTGTGTTTGCTGGTGAGGTGAGTGGGCACTATTACTTTAAGGACTTTTTTGGGGCTGATTCTGGCGTCATACCTGCGCTACTAGTACTAGAGATGTTATCTACAAAGAAGATAAAGTTGTCTGAACTTCTCAAACCGCTGGAAGCTGAGTATATAATTTCTGGAGAGATCAATAGTCGAATCGAAGGAGATGCTAAAGAAAAAATGCAGGAGTTAGCAGAAATATTTCGTGATGGGAAAATGGAATGGCTAGACGGGGTGTCAGTCACGTATCCTGATTGGCATTTTAATGTGCGCTCATCAAATACAGAACCACTACTTAGGCTAAATTTAGAGGCAAAGTCATCAGAAAAGATGATAGAAAAAAGAGATCACCTGCTCGGTATCATAAGAGCCTAAAGAAGCTATTTGATGTATAATATTTGGATATGGCAAGAGTAAAGATTTCTGAATTTAGGGCGAAGAATTTGTTGAGCGGAACGCTCGGCTTCCAGTACACGGGGGTTAGTGTTGATTTGTCTCAAGATAATTCAGGGTTGAATTTAACAGAGGGAAAACACGTAGTAAAGGTTGATCAAGCTGTCAAAAAGCGAAATAAACTCGGGCTGGTTAAATTAAATAGAACACCAGGAGAAGTACAAGAGGATTTGAAGGATTTTGCCAGCCAAGGCTACAGCGGGGCACTAGTTGAGCCGTTTTTTGAACATGACCGTAAAGATGAGCATTTTGTGGCCATGCAGTTAACAGATAAAGGCATCGAATTACAATATTCCCCCCAAGGTGGTGTGGAGATCGAAGAGAACAAAGACAGTCTTCAGAGTTGCTTGTTCTCATCTGGTAGCGACGGGAGCTCCAACACGACAGATTTAAATACAGCAGTTGTTCAGAAACTATTTGATTGTTTTGAGCAAAATCAAATGACCTATCTTGAGATCAATCCGCTGGTGATTCAAGGCACTTTGGTAACACCGCTAGATGCAGCCGTTGAGGTAGATTCTGCGGAGGAATTTGGCACCAAAGACTGGTCTGCCCTAGATTATCGAAGCCCAAAGAAAGAGCTTCAACCGGCGGAAGCAGCGGTTGAAGAGCTGGCTAGCAAAACTCCGGCTTCACTGGTGTTGAAAGTGTTAAATTCTAACGGCAATCTATTTTTGTTACTATCGGGTGGCGGAGCAAGTGTGGTGATTTTGGACGAGATAGCAACGCTTGCCGACAAGGACGCTATTGGCAACTATGGCGAATACAGTGGCAACCCGAATGAGGAAGATACCTATCTGTACACCAAGCAAGTTATCAAACTCATGTTGGACTCAAAGGCGACCAAAAAAGCACTACTCATCGCAGGGGGTGTGGCCAACTTTACAGATGTAGCCAAGACTTTCAAAGGGATAATTCGGGCGCTAGATGATAATATTGATCAGCTTAAAGCACAAAATATCCATGTAGTAGTACGTAGAGGTGGCCCTAATCAGAAACAAGGCCTGGAACTTATGAGAAATTATCTACAGTCCAAAGGTCTCAAATCGCAAGTCTATGGCACGGAAATGTCGCTTGGCGGAGCCGTAAAGTCGATGGTAAGGGAGTTGGGGCTATGAATCACGTTAGAACTCTACAAGAACTGAGAATTATTCCGGATTTTAGCACCATTCAATTGCAGTACGGAGTTCTAACGGGATGAATATTGACAGCTTAAAACAGAAAAAAGAGATAGGAGCGGTTGTTTTTGGCAACCACGTGGGGATAATTCAGTCGACTCTTGATTTTGATTATCTTTCAGGCAAAAAGCGGCCAAGTATCCGCGCTGTAATCGGTGTACAACGAAACTATTTACGATATTTCTGGGGGAGCAAAGAGATTGCTTTGCCCGGCCATGTCTCACTGGACGAAATGTCAAAAGAGGCAAAAGAAGAAGTAGACTTATTCGCCGTAGCTCAGTCAGGACGGCGAGCAACTAGTGCCTGCGAGGAAGCTTTAGACCAATTACCTAATGTAGTAGGCGGGATGGTTTTTGCAGAAGGCGTGCCAGAGCGTAGCGCTCTAAAACTTCGGGACTTGGCACAGAAAAGTGGTGTATTTATTCTAGGACCTGCCAGCGTTGGGTTTTTAGTTTCCGGAGTATGCAAAATTGGGGCAATTGGCGGGACGCTTGCTTCGCAAATTGCAGGGTCTGGTATAACTAAGGCTGGTTTAACAGCTGTAGTGTCGACGTCTGGCGGCATGACAAATGAAATTATTAATGTGATTGCAGGATTTGGCGGGAGTGTATCTTTCGCTGGTGCAGTGGGTGGGGAGAGATACCCGATACTGGGGCCAGTTGAGCTAGTTGAACTTGCTATCAATGATGATGAAACAAAAAGCATCGTATTCTTTGGTGAGCTTGGGGGTAGAGACGAATATGAAATTGCCCAAGTCTACAAAAACTCTGGCACGACTAAGCCATTGATCTGTTATATCGCTGGGGAAGTTGCAGAAAGTTTTGAGTCAGCCCCGCAGTTTGGACATGCCAAGGCCATGGCACAAAGTGAGCAAGAGACCGCTTCAGCTAAAAAACAAGCTTTGTCAGAAGCTGGCGCAAAAGTTGCAGATAGTTTTAGCCATTTTGAACAATTAATTAAAAACTCAGTTGCCGGGGAGGCGAAAATGAACAATAATAAGATTATGAATGACGACATTTCTGACCTAGAAAATAGAAAGCACGCAACTTTTGTCAATAATGTTTCGTCAGACAGTGGTGGCGACGTAACAATTTTAGGTAAACCACTTATAGATTTTATTGAAAACAAATCTTTGAGCCAAGTCGCTTTGTCGATGTTTTTAGGCAAAGAACCAAAATCAGAGGAATTTGCGAGATTTTTTGATCTAAGTTTACGATTGCTCGTTGATCATGGGCCACAAGTATCGGGTGCAGTGAACACTATGGTTACAGCTAGGGCTGGCAGGGACTTAGGCAGCGGGCTGGCTTCGGGGCTTTTGACTATCGGGCCAAGATTTGGCGGAGCGATCAACGAGGCTGCGAAGAATTGGCTAGAGGCGGTGTCAAAGAACGAAAATCCACAGGATTTTGTAGAAAGATTTGCTTCCAAAAAAGTATATATTGCAGGTATCGGACACAAAAAATATCGGGTAGACAGCCCAGATCCAAGAGTGACGAAGCTTTTGAGCGAATTTCAATCGGGGGAATATACTAATTTTGCTTTGGAAGTTCAAAAAATTACCACAACAAAAAAAGCCCAACTGATCTTGAACGTTGATGGACTGATCGCAGCACTTACTCTGGACATGCTAGAAAAAGAAGAAGGCTATTCGCCACAACAGCTAAGTGCGCTGATTGATACGGAATTTTTTAATGCCATATTTGTCTATGCCAGGAGCGTTGGGTTTATTGCGCATTTCTTAGATCAAAAACGTCAAGACGAAGGACTTTTCCGCCTCCCTGACGACCAAATCACCAGCCTAACTTAGATTAAATATGAAGATTTAGGCGACTTGTTTTAGGTATTCTTTGAGATCTGCGGATATTTCCGGGTTTTTGAGGGCGAAATCTATGACGGTTTTGATGTATTCTAATTTGCTACCACTATCGTAATATTTGCCGTTTTTGATTTCTAAGGCTTTGAAAGGTAACCCGTCATTGATCATTTGCTGAGTTGAGCTGTGAGTAGTAAATTCACCAGATTTGGGATCAAATTCTTTGTTTGCTTTATTGAGATAACTAAAGATTTCTGGAGTAAATAAATAGCCACTGACGCTAGCGATGTCAGATGGTGCGTTATCTTTGCCGGGTTTTTCGACAATGCTGGCTAGATCATACACTCCGTCGCCAGTTTGTGTGCCACTGGCATAACCATATCTGTCGTAATCTTCTGGTTTGTTGGCTTTGACGCAGGACGCTATGGATGCGCCTGTCTGGTTGTATAGATCGACCATTTGTTTGAACCTGGATGGTGTGGCTACAAAGAAATCATCAGCAAAAGTGTAGATAAATGGTTCGTCGCCTATGATGTGCTCTGCGTTGAGAACTGGTGTGCCATTACCGTGGTGACCCTTTTGGCGGATGTAGATAAAGTTGGCGAGATTACTGACAGCGTTGATTAGTTCTAACTCTTTTGTTTTGCCAGACTTAGTTAATTTCTCTAC
>Ga0155608_11_pt1 | contig 29512 bp, 23 predicted proteins | sample RifCSPhighO2_12_FD_107265 | JGI IMG/M metagenome (GOLD analysis project Ga0155608, IMG submission 107265) | Candidatus Saccharibacteria bacterium RIFCSPHIGHO2_12_FULL_41_12
GGAGAGATATTTCAATCATGTTACTTCAATAGCCTGCTACTTCTTTGCATACTTTCTTGTTAGTACAAGAAAGTATGGTGATCAAAAGCCTGCAAGGCTTTAATCGCAAGGTTGTTCAAAGGAGAGATATTCTATATTTACTCTTCTCAAAATTAATGCTATAATGACCTAAAGATTTTATAAATAAAGTTTGGAATTTGAGCTAATGCAATCAGTTATTGACAAGATCAATGCGAAATATATGAAACCACACGTGGTTGATGTTAAAAGCGGAGACACAGTACGTGTCCACCAAAAGATCAAAGAAGGCGCCAAAGAACGTGTTCAGGTATTTGAGGGCATGGTTATTCGAACAACCAGACCCGGTAGCCATACCAGTTCAATCACAGTAAGAAAAGTAGCCAGCGGTGTCGGAGTTGAAAAGACATATCAAGTGCATAATCCATTGGTCGTAAAGATAGAAGTTACCAAAAGGACTAAAGTTAGAAGGAATTATCTTAGCTACATGAGAGAGCGTAGTGGCAAATCAGCGCGTCTTTCCAGTGTAGATTTTGATAAAGCAGGTGTTAACACCATCCCAGAAGTCGAGATTAAACCAGAAGCCAAAGAAGCCCCAAAGCAAGAAGAAAAACCAGAGTTAACTGAAGAAACTAATGAAAAAGCCAAGCCCGAAGAAACAGACCAAAAACCTCAAGAAAAAACAGAAGAACCATCGACGACAAAGCCAGAAACAACAACGGAAAAATAACAATAACCTGCAAGGCGGTTTATTAGATATAATTAAGTCAATACCATTGACATTTGAGGTGTAATTTCTTATAATTAAGTCTGGATGGAAAGCGTGGGCTGGCCCTTGTTGGCCGGTTCGCCCAAAGCACCATCCTTTTTTTATTTGTTTTTTATTTCTTTTATTTTAAAAAGAACTCCGTTTTTAACTTTTCTGTCCATTGATGTAGATAATTCCGGCACTCTGAGTCTCGTTTGGAGGTGTTTAACGAGCTGGAGCTTTGCTTTGTCAGGTTTGACCAACTCTTTGTTCATCTTAAATGAATATGCAACAGTTCCAAGCATTACGTCACATAGTTGAATCTCGGTTACAGCGTGGGATTCTAACCTAATTATGCTGGTTATAGCACTTCTTCTCGTTTCCCGCTTAACTTTAGCCTTTATTTCACGCTCAAAATGGTCAGTCTTAGAAGTCGACAAGTCATCTGCGAGAATTGTTAAATAATCAGTATGATCGTCTCCAAGACCATTTATTAAATCAGCGATCATCGAACCACAAAAAGCATTGTATGCTTTTTGGTGATCTCTAATAACGAGCGACTCTTTGTCATAGAAGAAGGCAGTAAACATACTATTTGGGGTTTTGAAGAACTCATCAACCATATCTTTATAATAAAGAATATTATGCGTACCAACGTCAGTAAATTTGAATTCTTTGTAGTAAGTTCTGTAGTTTCTGTATTTTATAAGGTTACGGTGGAGTACATTGATGTTGGGAGAAACCACTAACCCTAACCCGAATATTTTGTCTTCTTTACGATGCAGAAGACCTGTTTCGTCCATGTATCCTTGCAAGTCTCTTCTTTGTTTTGGCCCTGACTGGATTCGTTTCATGCAATTATTGTATCAGTTCATATACAATAATTGCAATAATATCTTCTTGTTTTTTATTGTAGAATAGACAGTATGGCGAGACATAATTGGGTTGGGGCAGAAGCAGAACAGAGAGTCTGCGATTATCTGCAAAACAAAAAATACAAAATACTCGGTCAAAATTGGAAAACAAAATTTTGCGAGATTGATATTATAGCCAAGAAGAACAATTGCATATATTTTGTAGAGGTAAAATATCGTGTGACTGATGACCAAGGCGGAGGTTTAGAGGTAATTAATAATAAAAAGCTTTTTCAAATGCGACGTGGCGCTGAGGCGTGGGTAACGCAGAATAACTGGCCAGGTGAATACACGCTATCAGTAGCAGAAGTATCCGGCGAAAATTTTCAAATTAATTTTATCGAAGACATCTGTAGCTACTGATATTTTTTGAGGTATGCTACGATGTTAGCTTCTTCTCGTTCTCGCCACGTCGCGCGGGCTTCAATCTCTGAAAAAGCAATGATTATGTTCCGAGAAAGTGCGACTTGCTTGGTTTTTGGCTCAAAAAAGTCTTTATATCTCTTTAGCCACTTTTTAGTAGAAAGAGGTCTTGACGAATACCAAATAAAGTATTCCATTTTTTTGCCTCCGCCGACTCGTTTTACGATGTTATTCCAATTATTTGTTAACCAATCCCAGGCAAGTTCTCTGGTATATCGATTACGCATCAAATATGCAAACCAGTGGTCAATATCTTGTGTTCTGACTGCGCCGTCTTCTGCCAACGCCCAGGCGATAAGCCTTTTAGCAATTGATTTGTCGCGAGTAGAGCAAAGAGCAGACGTTATAGAATCTTTTATCTCTGGATTTTGAGTTGTTTCGTATTCATGCATCATTGAATCAATGTGTGATTTATCACCAAATCGCACCACTGCACCGGCGATCATGGCGCGTTGATCAGCAGGCAGTTTTTCTACACTTTTGGTTTTTTCATACATGCTGATAGCTTTTTTGACAGCGTCAGGGTTTTCTCCCCCAATGGTAATGGCCAAAACAGTACTTCTAAGATGTTTAATGTTTGGGCTGTCGCTGGGGTTTTCTTCCCATCCAAGTTGATCATACCAATGTTTTGTAAGTTTTTTGTTGAAATTACGTAGGTGTTTCTCTGGCACTTCTTCGCCGTCAATCAGACTATAAGCACTTGCTATAGAGCGAGCAAACATATTCCAGACTGCGTCTCGGTCTTCAAGAACACATTGACTGATCAGCTCTAAAATTTCAACAATAGAGTAGTCACCTCTCTGGGCAAGCAACAACATATCGTTTATCGAAATTATACGAGAGTCTGACGTGGCGGAGCGGTCAATAATCTTTGACTGCTGGTTCTTGCGTTGTTTTTCATCCTCATATTTGACAATATAGTGTCCGCTACCTTGCTGGTTCAAAAGGGGCAAGTTATTGTTATCATATGAAAACGTACCAGATCTCTTATCAAGTATTGTCGGTTCTAGCTTATTGTCTGCAAGGAGGGGAATGGGCCACAGAGACTCGTTGTCCTTGCCATCAAGTAGAAAACGTTGCTGCGTTAGTTCTAATGTGCTGGCGTTTGTTTTAACACTTAAAAGGGGCGTTCCTGACTGTTCAATCCACGGTGTCATAAGTTTGCCGATATCCCTGCCTGTTGCCTTTGTAAATTCTGCCCATAGATCGTCTCTGGTGGTGTTTTTGAAGGCGTGTTTCTTGAAATAATTCTTCAGACTCGTTCTAAAGTCTTTCTCGCCGATGTAATCCAGTAGCATTTTAAGCAGCCGTGCACCTTTGGCGTAAACAATTGATGGATCAAATAAAGTCATAATTTCATCGGGATGATTAACGCCAACTCCTACGGCTTGAACGTCTTTATAAATATCACGATTGGCAGCGCTAATCACCCGCCCGGAAGTAAAGTTTTCCCACTCGTGCCAATCCGGGTGCAGTTTATCAAGCGCCAGATGCTCCATCAGGCTGGCAAAACTTTCATTGAGCCACAGATCATCCCACCACTTCATTGTCACTAAATTGCCAAACCACTGATGAGAAAGTTCATGCGCAATAACTAGTGAAATCAGCTGTTCACCCGAAATAGATCTGTTATTTGGATCTGCCAACAATCCGACCTCGCGGAAGGTAATAAGCCCCCAGTTTTCCATGGCCAAAACTTCAAAATCTGGCAGTGCGATCTGATCGCATTTTTTTAAAGGGAACGGTGTTCTAAAATAATCAATCAAAAACTCCAAAACAGCGATAGTTTCTTTGTTGGCATAGTTTAGATGTGATTTTGGCTGAGCGACGCTTGCCCAAGATCGTACGACAGTTCCGTCTTTAGTTTTGCCCTCAACACCGTGAATTTCACCAACAGCAAACGCTAGCAGATAACTGGACATGACTGGGGTTGTTTCGAATGTTGTGATTTGCGTATTTTCTGGTCCTTTTGTTTGTTTTTGAACAGGTGTGTTGGACAGGGGAGTATGGTTTTTGGGACTGGTTAGTGTCAGGTCAAAGGTGGCTTTGGCTTCTGGTTCGTCAATGCAGGGAAAAGCTTCACGGGCATGGTGACTTTCGAACTGGGTAGCAATCAATTTCTTTTTTTGTCCGTCGTGCTCAAAATAACAAGGGTATATACCGTGCATTTGATCTGTGATTTTACCAGAAAATTCAAGAGTTATTTTGGCTTTTCCAGGAAAAACCATCTGTTTTGAATGCAGGCGTACTTCATCATAATTTTTGTGTAGATTAATCCTATCAATAATAATTTCTTTTTCTACGCTCTTTTTATCGATATGCAAGGCAGAAGCTTTGTTAATTTTTAGGTCTTTTTGGTGAAAAGTTAGACGTTGAGTAGGACGGCCTTTTATGAGGCCAGTTATTGTCACTTTACCAGTAAAAGTCAAATTACTCTCGTTGATGTCGAGGTCAAGCTGATAATTGCTTGGAGAGAACTGCTCAAACAGTCTTTTTACACGTTTTGTCATATTCTTGAACTTATTATAATGCATTGCATCGAACAAATACACTTGATTATTTATTGGTAGTATGCTTTAATAGTCCTTTAACTATGATGAAAAGAACTGGTCCAATCGAACTTATGCCCCACCTTGTAACTCCAATCGCAGGAGAATTTTATAGAGCTAGAAGATTGCACGCAATTGACAGAAGTGGACTCGACAAAGATGCAAAAAAATTTGCTTGGCTTCATGCGGGCATGACACAACATATGGAAAGAGGACCAGAAACTATCGATGCAACTAAATATATACATCATGCCAGAGCGTTTATCAGGCATTATGGTCCAGAGTTTTCTGAATGGTTTTGCAAACAGACAGAAAATACTAATAACTCAACGAGACCATTCATAGTCACTACTCCAGAAAAAGTTGCACCTCCTGAAAGCATTTTGCCATGTCTTAGGGTTGGTGGGTTGGCAGTAGTGACAGCAGTGTTTGTTGAGGAATATGAAAAATTCCCGGCTTCAGTGTTATACCATAACCCCAGTCGGGAAGTCTGTGAGTCGCCAGTTGACGAGTTTAACAATCAGGCAATGTTGCTTGGCCAAGATCGCCCACCGACGGATTTTGTAATTTGTCGGAATTATTAACATTGATCTAGATCCGCAGGTGTGTTACTATATGGTTAGTAAGTTGTCCGGCCAAGTAAGGTCGGATTTTTTAATAACAATGAGGAGAAATTATGGAACTTGATTTAAAACAACTTGGGATTGTTATACGATCTATTGCAGAAGAAAAAAATTTGTCAGAAGACGCTGTCAAAGAAGTTATTGAGCAAGCTCTTGCAGCAGCATATCGTCGTGATTTTGGAGAACGTGATCAAGAGGTCAGAGTCTCTCTCAACCTCAATACAGGTGATATGGAAGTTGTGACAATCAAAACGGTTGTGGATGTTGTAGAGAATAATGCCGTAGAAATGACGCTTGATGAGGCCAAAAAGATTAATCTTAAAGCCAAAGTTGGTGAAGAAGTAGAAATTCCAGGTCAAGCTGATAAATTTGGTCGGGTTGCCGCACAAACCGCAAAGCAAGTAATCATGCAGAGACTTCGAGAAGCAGAGAGAGAAATTATCATGGACGTCTATCAGGACAAAATCGGCACGGTGGTTAATGCAATAGTTGGGCGCGTAGAGGGCAGAATGGTCCGAGTAGAACTAGATAAAGCCCAAGCTATTATGCCTGCTAGTGAACAAATTCAAGGGGAACGTTATCATCCTGGACAACGCCTAAAAGTCTACATAAAGGACATTGAGCGCAGTGGTCGCGGGCCACAACTGCTTGTGTCACGTGGCTGTCCTGAATTTATTGAGTGGCTCTTCCGCGGTGAGGTACCAGAGATGGAGAGTGGCGCCGTGTCTATCAAAGCAATTTCTCGTGAGGCGGGTGTTCGCACAAAACTTGCAGTCACCAGTAGCGTCCCTGGGGTAGATGCAGTAGGTACGTTTGTAGGTGGTAGAGGTAGCAGAGTCAATGCAGTCATGAGCGAGATAGGAGACGGTGAAAAAATAGATATTATCGTCTGGGACGATGAGACAGAACAGTTTATCAAAAACGCTCTTAGCCCTACAGAAACTATTTCAGTGATTGTTGATCAGGCAAATAAAAAAGCTATTGTGCGCGTCGCTGAAGATCAGCTAAGTATTGCTATCGGCAAGGGTGGCCAAAACGTGCGTTTGGCCAGTAAGCTTTCAGGGTACGAAATTGACATAGTGTCTGATAATGTTGAGGCAAATACGACAGAAGAAGCTGAAGTGACAACTTCTAAGCCTCTTGGTGGCCAAAAACTCAAACGAAAAGATCAGCTAGAAAGCAGTCTGCTAAGCGCTATTGAAGAGCACGGCGAAGATACAGAAGAAAAAGCGTAGTTCTGTAGCTATGGCTACGACAACGCTCCGTGACTCGAAAGAATGAACAAAATTACTCACCCAGATCAACCCACCGCCAATGTTTATTAGCACTCTTGACTCGTGAGTGCTAATTAAGGTAAAATTAAAGAGAGTTAGCCTATAGTTGCTAGCGTCTAGGGGGTAAACATGTTACCACAATCTGATTTTCATGAATATTTAAACAACCTGAGCGAGAACGCAATCGCAAGTCTTGGGCACTCAGATATGATTGCTCGCCAGCAGGGTAGTCCGTACGTCGGCACAGAACATTTACTTCTTGGCTTATTAGCTCAAGAACATTCCGTTGCAGCAAAGATGTTAAAAGATAGTGGTGTGACACTTGAGGGTGCAAAAAAAGTTACTGTGACTCATGCACCAATCTCAAACCTTCCGCTTAAGGGGCTTAGTGAGGTCGCCAAATTGACGCTTAGGATGGCTTTTGAACTTTCGCGAGAATTTAATAGTGAGTACTGTGGTAGCGAGCACATATTATACAGCATATTAAGTCAAAAAAACTCTCGTGCTACGGAACTGCTAAACAGTCTAGGTGTTAAATCAGTTGTACTAATCCGCGAACTTGAACAATTTTTCAATCGTAATAATATGGGTGGTCAGGGCATGATCGAGTCTAAAAGACAGCGCAGAACGGGTCAATCAAGAAGTGCACTGGACTTTTTTGGCACAGATTTGACAGACAAAGCTCGCACAGGCAAGCTAGACCCAGTGATTGGGCGTGACGTACAGATAAAAAGAATCACCACAATTTTAAGTCGTAGAACAAAAAACAACCCAGTTCTCATTGGAGAACCAGGCGTGGGCAAGACAGCTATAGTCGAAGGGCTAGCAGCTAGAATTGTTTCTGAGGATGTACCAGACAATTTGTTGAATAAAAGGATTGTTATGCTAGATCTTGCGGCGATGATCGCAGGCACTAAATATCGTGGAGAATTTGAAGAACGTCTAAAAAAAGTTATGTCTGAGCTGGAAACCGACAACCAAGTTATAGTCTTCATTGATGAGCTACATTTAATAGTCGGAGCTGGCAGTGCAGAAGGCTCCATGGACGCAGGAAACATCCTAAAACCAGCACTTGCCAGGGGAAAAATGCAACTTATTGGAGCAACAACTATTGATGAATACAGCAAGTACATCGAAAAAGATGCAGCACTTGAACGAAGGTTTCAGCCAATAGTAGTCCCTCCGGCAACAGTAAGCGAGACAATACATATTCTTAAAGGGCTTAGGAAACACTATGAGAATTTTCACAATGTTTCTATGAGTGACGAAGTTATTGATGATATTGTCAGATATTCAGAAAGATATATCAATGATCGATTTATGCCAGATAAAGCTATTGATCTTATGGATGAGGCAGCGGCACATGTGAGAGTGAGCCAAGGCAAGACGCCACCTGAGTATAGAAATATCCAAAAAGAACTTCGTCTTTTGCAGGTAAAAATCGAAGACTCAGCACTGCAAGAAGATTATGAACAAGCGGCCAGATACAAGACCAGAGTTAGTCAGCTCAGCCAAGATCTATTGAGTATGCAATCGCAGATTAACAAAGGCAAAGCGTTGGAAGTTACAGGAGAAGTAGTCGCAGAAGTAGTTTCTAAAATGACTGGCGTCCCAGTTACAAAGGTCATAAAAAGCGAGGCAAATTATTTACTGAATTTGGAAAAAACACTTTCGAAATATGTTATTGGTCAAAAAGAAGCTGTTGAATCGTTGGCTAGGGCTATTCGCAGAAATAGAAGCGGTGTCTCAAGCGAAAAACGTCCAATTGGTTCGTTTGTTTTCCTCGGTCCTACAGGTGTTGGGAAAACAGAGATGGCAAAAGTTTTAGCCAGAGAATTTTTTGGAAGTGAGCAGTCTCTAATCAGAATTGACATGAGTGAATTTGGAGAACAACACAATATATCTAGACTAATCGGTGCCCCTGCTGGATATGTTGGTTACGGGGAAGGCAATCAGCTAACCGATAAGATACGTCGTCAGCCATATAGCTTGATTCTTTTTGACGAGATAGAAAAAGCACACTCCGAGGTGTTTAATATCCTACTTCAGATACTTGAAGATGGACGGCTAACTGACGGCAAAGGACGAACAGTCGACTTTACTAATACTCTTGTGATTATGACAAGTAACGTTGGTGCAGAAAAACTGCAAAAAGATGGAGACTTTGGTTTCTCAATGGTTGCTCCAGGTGACAAGCAATATAAAGATCTAAAAGACGGTAAACATAAGACAGAGGTGCTAAAAAGTTTGAAAAAAATGATGCGACCAGAGCTTCTAAATAGGATAGATAAAGTTATCGTATTCGGTTCTCTTGGTAGAAAAGAAATTCTCAAGATACTTGATCTACAGATTGAAGAGTTGAACCAAAGATTGGTCAAAAGCGGAGTTAGTGTCAAATTAGCACCAGCCGCCAAAAAAATATTAATAACAGAAGGATATGACCCAAAAAACGGCGCGCGTCCACTCCGTCGAGCCATCCAAAGCCACATAGAAGAACATATATCTGATAAAATTATCAGTGGCAAATTAGCAAAAGGTGCTATTATTGAAGTAGGTGCCAAAAAAGGAATTTTGACATTCAATATTGATAGCGAAGAAATCTAGCATCTAAAGTAGTATCATTCAATTTATGAAAAAATATTTATCTCTAGTCGGAGTATTTTTAGTATTAGTCCTCGTTGGGACAAATTTTCAAAGTTTGTCCGACCAGATAATTCTTAGAAATTACTCACCTCCCCCAGCAGTGGCAAAAATGTCACAAGATACGACCATGACAGATCGTGGGAAAAATATATTTTACGTTAATAAGCCAAAATTTGACGACAAAAAATCATTTACTCAAGACTGTACAGTAGACGAGCAATCAATTGTTCTGGGCTGTTATGTTGAAAGAAAAGGCATCTATTTACTGACTGTTGATGAACCAAAACTCGCAGGTGTAATGCAAGTAACTTCCGCCCACGAGATGCTACACGCTGCATATGACCGCCTATCCAGGAGTGAGAAGAAAAAAATTGACGCAGAGATAGAGAGAGTCTTTCCCAGTGTGAAAAACCCACGTGTGCGCAAGAACGTTGAAGCATATAGGGCTAAAGATGCATCATCTGTCCCGGGTGAGCTACATTCAATTCTAGGTACAGAAGTTGCAGAATTATCGCCAATGCTAGAACAGTATTATGCTAAGTATTTTTCAAATAGGCAGAAAATAGTGAAATATTCAAGTGATTATGAACAAGCATTTGTTTCGATCCAGGACCAAGTATCAACTTACGACAAACAGCTAGAGTCACTCAAAGCAACTATTGATGCAAATCAGAACGATCTTAAAGCAAAGGGGGATGAACTAGCTAGTCAGCGTAAAAACATTGAACGAGACATTGCTCAGGGCAAGGGTGAAGAGCTTAACCCGCAAATAGAAGCTTTCAATAGTGCTGTTTCTTCTTACAATGATTTGCTGAATCAGACAAAAGAACAGATTGAAACTTACAACGGCATTATTATCAAAAGAAATGATTTAGTGACAGAAGAAAAAAGCTTGATACAAGCAATTGATGCCAATATTAACCCACTGGGTTCAAGCCAGTGATGGCAAAAAAGGGCCCGAATTATGTTTGCCGACAGTGTGGGTACAGTGCAAGTAGTTGGTCGGGCAAATGTCCGTCATGCGACGCTTGGAACGCACTTGAGGAAACTATCACGCTTGATAGCAACAAAGGATCAAGTTTTCTTGGCTCTGCCAAGGCTTTAGAAATTAATGATAACTGGGGAGATTTAGCAATTCAGGACCAGCTTGGTCGCATCAAAACAGACATTGCAGATGTTGATCTCGTACTTGGAGGTGGGTTTGCCCCAGCAAGCGTTAATTTATTGGTCGGACAGCCAGGAATTGGCAAAAGCACCTTAACTATGCAGATTGCAGCTTCTATTGCCAAAAAGAGAAACGTTCTTTATGTGAGCGGGGAAGAGTCGGTTGCCCAAGTGGGTGCAAGAGCGACGAGACTTGGTGCAACCAAAAGTAATTTGCACTTGGTCGCCAGCAATAGCTGTAATGATATTGCCAAAGAAATTAGTGGTGGCAAATATGGTGTTGTGATTGTTGACTCTATCCAGACAATCGGTATGAGTGAGCTCAGTTCCAATACGGGGTCCGTGTCCCAGATAACAAATTCCACAAATTTAATTATGAATGTTGCTAAAAAGTCCGGTACAACAGTGGTGATGATTGGTCACGTGACAAAAGAAGGAGCTATAGCTGGGCCGAAAATTTTGGAACATATTGTTGATGTTGTCATGCAGCTTGAGGGAGACCGATATGACGGCTTTAAGATATTAAGAGCAGTTAAAAACCGCTATGGTTCGACAACCGAGGCAGGTATATTTGAAATGCAAGAATCTGGGCTTCAACAAGTGACAAATCCGTCACAGGCCTTGCTTAATGAACGTGTGATCACCGACGGTTCAATAATCCTGGCAACTGTTGAGGGCTCTCGCCCTTTACTCGTTGAAGTACAGGCTTTGGTTAATGAATCTCATTTTGGCTATCCCAAACGTGCTTCAAGCGGTTTTGATCTCAACAGATTAAATCTACTGATAGCAGTGCTAGAAAAAAGGACTAAATTAAACCTTTCGACCAAGGATATTTACATAAATATAGTTGGTGGGATCAAATTATCTGATCCAGCTGCTGATCTCGCTGTCGTTATGGCGATTGCTTCTGCCAGCAAAGGTCTGGCTCTGAAAAGCGATGCTGTAGTTTTTGGTGAAGTGGGGCTGTCTGGCGAAATTCGACATGTGTCGATTACGCAAAAAAGAATCAATGAAGCAGTTAAATTAGGCTATAAACATATTGTTGGGCCAAAGATTACTGCGCAGGTTGCAAGGACCGCACATGGCAGCAAATACCACCAAGCAACGGACATAAAAAGTACATTAAACGAATTTTTAAAGAAAGAATAATCATATGGTAGAGATAATAAATTCGACATTACTCATAGTAATAATCACAATATTAGTTAGCAAATCAAATTTCACGTTTAAACGAGCCCCGAACCAGTGGGTTATAGATTCGTGCACACTAATAGATGGCAGAATTTTAGAAATAATTAAATTAGGATTTTTTAACGAACGAATTGTTGTTCCCAGTATTGTAGTTAAAGAGCTTCAGAATTTAGCAGACGGGAGTGACTCTTACAAAAGGTCCCGCGCCAGATATGGCTTGGATGTCCTAGCTGACATACAAAAGGTCACAGGAGTAAATTTGCAGATTGTCGACACTGCAGTGCCAAAAGGAACAATCGTCGATGATTTTTTAATTGATTTTGCAAAAAAGAGAAAAGCTAAGTTAGTCACACTAGATTTTAATCTGTTAAAGGTTGCCAAAGTGAATAACATAGAGACATTGAATATCAATGATTTGTCTCAAAAACTTAAGCCAACAATTTTGCCCGGGGAAAAAACAAGAGTAACAATAGTGCAAAAAGGGAGCAACAAAGATCAAGGTGTCGGCTATTTAGAAGACGGCACCATGGTAGTTGTCGATAATGCCTCAAAAATTATCAATAAATCCATAGAAGTTGAAGTCAATCGATATCTACAAACTGAGGCAGGCAAAATGATTTTTGCTACTCGTGTTAAGAATGAACAAAAAAACTAAGTTAAATACCTACGGCCCAGAAACAGTAAACAGAGGCGAAGGAGTCCCTCCACTCGCTTGAACGTAAATTTGTTGCCCAATATATCCGTTTCCAAGATGGCAACTGCCATTACCCGAGCAAGTTGTCGGCGTGCCATCAGATAGATAGACTTGTCCAGCCCCGCCAGACCAATTGACTTGGCCGGGTGATTTAGCGCTTGTTATCGTCATAGTTGGACTTGCAGTCGCCGCTGTTTGCATGGTAACTGTTCTGCTGTCTGCTGCATCATACAGTACACTGTCTATCACTTCTGCATAGACTGTTTGGTCTCCTGCCGTGGCAACAGTGTAGTTAAAGCTAACGGTGCTTGGGTTGTCATTGATTTGGAACGATTGGACCACTTGGTCACCAACTTTTATATTGATAGTTCCCGCAAATTTGCTACTAGAGATTGGGTGTGTCCCGCCTGTAGCTGTCGCAGTAATTCTACATGTTGTGACACATGGTATGGGGTCAACAGACAAACTAATGGCAGGTTTGGCATCGTCACATTTATGAACATCATCTTTCTCGCTGGTACCGGTTGTACCTCCTCCGTGGAATTTATCGCTTGAGAATTGGTTGGCATTGGCATTGTTGGCTGGTTTTTTGGCTCTGGCAGGAGTACAATCTGTGGCTATTTTGTTGGAAACAATGTCAATGGTCTCATTGCTATTTGTTTTAGTCTTTTTCTTGTACCAAGATGGGAACAAATCATTTGCCGGACTTGGCTCAATAGAGCCAAAACCAACGTGGCTGCGAATCACAAAGGCTGGCAAAGTTTGAATGCCTTTTGGTTTGACTCTTTCTTCTGGTTTGAGATCTTTGTGGATTCGCTTCATATACCCACTCCAGATTGGTTCGGTCATGGTTTCCATAGCTCCACCCATGGCTCTTTGTCTGTTGTGATAACCAACCCATACACCTGCCGAATACTGAGTAGAAAAGCCCATCATCCAGCCATCTTTAGCGTCATTGGTGGTACCGGTTTTAAGCGCAAATTTGTGCCCATTGTATCGTTGAGGTTTACGGCTAAAGTAACTTGCATTAGGGTCACTAATCATGTCAGCAACAATATACGCTGATTCGTCACGGACAACCTGCTTACCGGGTGTTTGTTTCCATTTATATAAATTTTTACCACCGGCGTCATCAACATTAATGATATATGTTTGGGGTATCAAATTTCCGTTGCGGGAAATCGTAGTGAAAGCATGAACATGCTCGTCAAGCTTGAGATAAGCACCATCGCCAATAGCAGAAGAGCTATAACAAGGTGTTTCCTTGGTCTGTTGATCGTCTTTGTAACATTTGTAGCCATTGCCTTCTCGTTCATCACCAAGATCCTTCAAGCCAATTTTATCTGCAGTCTCGATAGTCTTATCGACACCTGCGATCAGCATTGCTTTGACTGCTGGCACGTTTCTTGAACCACCAATTGCGTAGCGCAGGGTGACCGGTCCGGGATAGCGTAGATCATAATCGTGGAGACAGTTTCCTCCTTGCTTGGCAGGGGCCTTGTTGGTGCAAGGGTAGCCATCAATATACTCCTGAGAGTCATAGAGTACGCTTCCTGCGCCGAAGTCTTGAGTATTCTCTATCACTGACAAATAATCATATGGTTTAAAACTCGATCCAGGTGGTAGTTTAAGACGCGCGTAATTGTTTTGCCCGTGATCGGCGTTAAAGAAGTCTGTTCCCCCAACCAGAGCCTCCACTTGGCCAGTCTTAACGTTTTCGCCAACAAAAGCTGCTGTGTCACCTCCTTGGGCTTTGACTTGACGCATGCCTTTTGCAACTTCTTCTTCAGCTATCTTTTGTTTGTCTAGGTCAAGTGTTGTAGTGACTTTCCAGCCACCAAGTAGCACAGTTTTTGCTCCAAATTTCTCCTGCAGTTGTTCCTTAGCAGCCAACACAAACCAGGGGGCAGTAATGCCATCATATTTTGGCTTACGAGGCTTAATTTTTGCAAGGGTGTCAATTTTTTTTGCTTCTTTTGCTTGATCTTTAGTTATTTTGCCTTGCTCTACCATTAGGTCCAAAATAAAACCTTGCCGACCGACTAATGCTTCTTTGTCAAATCTGGATCCATACGGAGAGTAATAGGTTGGTGATTTAGGTATGGCCGCCAAAAATGCGGCTTCATCCAAAGTCATATCCTTGGCTGGCTTATTAAAGTAATCTTGCATAGACGACTCAACCCCATACGTTATGTCACCATATGGTGCGGTATTGAGATAGCCAGTCAGAATCTCTTTTTTAGAATATGTTCTCTCAAGTTCTACTGCAAGAATTAACTCTTTAATCTTACGGGTGTATGTTCTGTCTTTGCTCCAGTTTTGCGTCAATTTAACCAGTTGCTGGGTGATTGTAGATCCACCTTGAGTGCCTCCACTACTGCCGGTAATATTATTGATTCCGGCTCTGGTGATGCCTTTTGCGTCAAAGCCCCCGTGTTTATAAAAGTCTTTATCTTCAATTGCAACCGTTGCATCCTCAATATATTGGGGGATATCTTCGTCTTTGACAGGAGTTCTTTTAACTGCGTCGTAATCTTCCCAAAGTAGTTTTTGCCCTGTTCTGTCGTAATAACGGATAGACCCACCAAGCTTATTCCCAGAAATGTCCCTAAGGTTAGGTAAATCTTTTCTAAAGTATGCAAAAACACCAACAAGAAGCAAAAACACAGTTAGCGCACCAATGCCAAACAGTTTGAGGGCCATCATTCGTCCCTCAGGGCTGATCCAGTATCTGTAGACTCGTTTAGGGTGAAGGCGGTAAAGTAAGCGTTTTATGCGTCCATCAGGCAGGGTTGCCAGATATTTTGCCCTACGGCGGAGTTTCTCGTCTTTTTTGGCAATAAGCCTACTTGCCAACGTCTTGTGCAACATAATTTTGTTGCCTTTTTTCGTGACATATTGCCGGCTTTTATTAGAACTGTGTCTGAGTAGTCTTTTTCGCTTGTCGGAGCTCATGTATTTTCTAGTTAACCTCTTAAAACTTTACTTCTGATCAAGCACTCATTATATCATTAAATCAATAACACCAATAATAATTTTGAGCTGTTTTAAACTAAATCCAAGAAATTCGTTTGATATGATAAGAGTATGCAATTAAGAGATATCAAAGGAGTTGGCGAAGCAGCTGCTTGCGATCTGGAAAAGACGGGTATTAATAGCTTATCAGAACTTATTGACAATTATCCTCGCAGATATGAAGACTATTCAAAAATAGATAAAATTAAGGATCTAGTTATCGGGCAGGTATCTATCAGAGCCAAAATAACTCACGTGGCAGGGCGATATGTCCGTCGGGGGATGCACATTACCGAAGCAATCGCATCTGATGGCAGCGGGAGTGTCAAATTAGTCTGGTTTAACCAGCCTTATCGAAAAAATGCAATAAAATCTGGCCAAGATTACTTTATAAGTGGTTTGTATGATCTTAAAAGAAGTCGGTTCTCAATCACTAGTCCCAGCGTGGAGCTAGTTAGTGAGTTTCCGATCAATACAGCCAGAATTCTACCTATATATAAAGAGACCAAATCGCTTAAATCCACTAAACTTCGTAAAATATATGCCGAAGTATTCAAAAACATTGGCCCAAAGGACATGCAGGATTGGTTGCCATCAGAGGTCAAGGAATCGAATCAATTTATCAGCAGATATGAAGCTATTAAAAAAGTACACGTTCCTGGTGATCTTAAAGATATTCGTTTAGCAAAAACTCGCCTAACATTTGATGAACTATTTGTTGCCATGTTTGCCAGCCGACTCAATCAACAAGCTTTGAGACTACAAAAAGCTCACAAATTTGAATACACAGACGCAGACAACAAACAATTTAAAAAACTCACCAAAGCTCTTAATTTTGATCTGACAGACGATCAACGACGGGTGGTGTGGCAGGTTGTTCAGGATCTGTCCAAAGACCAGCCCATGAACAGAATCGTTGAAGGTGACGTTGGGTCAGGCAAAACAATGGTGGCAATGTTCGCTAGCCTTTTTTGCCTGCTGAAAAACCAACAAATCGCTATTATGTCTCCGACAGAGATACTGGCTAAACAACACTACAAAACGTTTACTGGGTACTTATCAAAATTAGGCTACAGCGCGGAAGTCAAGCTTTTGGTCGGTAGTCAAAAGCCCAAAGAAAAAGCGGCAATTCGTCAGTATTTTGCCGGTGGCAACAAAGGTATCTTGATTGGGACGCATTCACTGATTGCCAAAGGCACAAGTTTTACGGATTTGGCTCTTGTAGTTATCGATGAACAGCACCGCTTCGGGGTGGAACAAAGAAAAAGCTTAAAAACTGAAAGTCATTTATCTCCGCACTTTTTATCTATGACGGCTACCCCGATTCCGCGGACCTTGGCTCTGACTATATTTGGAGAGCTGGATATTTCGATAATTAACGACAAACCAGCGGGTCGCAAAGAAATAATTACAAAGCTGGTGTCATGGGACGACCGCAACAGTGTTTTTGAACCAATAAAAAAAGAGATCAAGAATAAAAGGCAGATTTTTGTGGTTTGTCCAGTGATCGATCCGTCTAGTAGTCTACCGGCAAATTCAGTTAGTGAAATAACCAAAATTTACAGCGATGCATTGCCAAATGCCAAAATAGAAAGTATCCACGGCAGGGTCAAACAAGAGGATCGTGACAAAATTATGAATGACTTCGCCAGTGGCAAAATCGATGTCTTGATTAGTACTACAGTTATTGAGGTGGGCGTTGACATGCCAAATGCTACCGTGATGATTATAGAAAGTGCGGAACGTTTTGGGTTGGCGCAAATTCACCAACTGCGTGGGCGCGTTGGACGGGGTAAGTGGCAGGGATACTGTTATCTAATACCTACGGATAAGCTTTCTAATGTTTACAGACTTGATAAGATGACTCATGTCAGTGATGGCTTCAAACTAGCTGAATTTGACCTGAAGCTTCGCGGGCCAGGGGCTGTCTACGGATCTTTGCAACATGGGGCACTTGACTTTCGTATGGTGGACATAACTGACGTTAAAATGATCGAATCTACAAGTAGGTTAGTAAAAAAATACGTAGATATAATTAATATAAACAAATATCCAGAGTTTAAGGCCAGAGTAAAACAGTTCCAGATCTTCACTACTTTGAACTAAAATATCATATTTGATACACGTGTTTAGAAAATGATATTAATAAATATATGAGAAACAATAGTAGTATATAGGTATGAGAATCATATCAGGGTTGTTAAAGGGAAGAAATTTTTTGTCCCCCAGAGGTCGTAGAACACATCCGATGAGTGAAAAGGCGCGTGGGGCAATATTTAACGTGCTTGGTGACGTGGTGGGTCTCAGCCTTCTTGACCCGTATGCAGGGAGTGGAGCTATAGCTTTCGAGGCATTAAGCCGTGGCGCCAAGAGTGTTGTAGCCATAGACTCCAATAAAAAAGCCTACACAATGATCAAAATTTCTGCAGAAGACCTGGGTATAACAGAAGATAAGATGCAAATTGTACTGAAAAACTGCAAAGTCTGGTCAGATAGCCACCCAGAGATGACGTTTGATATTATTATCTGTGATCCTCCGTACGATGACATCCGCCCAGATGTGATCAGGCTACTTAGCAGGCACTTATCGCCCAAAGGCATATTTGTCCTGTCGTACCCAAACTCAGAAAAACCTCTAGAAATTGGCAATCTTAAAGTGATACAAACCAACAATTATGGCGACAATCAGCTGATTTTCTATAAAAGATAGTTGACAATACCAAAACTAGTTATATAATCGCCTTAGAGGTTATTGTAATGACAGATCCTAGAGAGTTAGAGTTAGCGACACAAGTGGACGCAGCGTTCAGCCCAGAGGCATTGACTGAATTTTATGCTATGACAGGAATAACATTTGAAGAAAGATGGAACAAATTTGTTGATTTCGCCGTGTCAAGAGTCCCAAGGGTGGAAGAAATAAGCATGATATCACGCACGGACTTAACTCAAATGCAGCAAATGCTAGTAGATATGGACATGCGAAGCCCTAAAGAAACGAATTGGCTTACTAGTGTCTTTGATATTTACGCTAATGGTTTTGTAGCTGTTCGTCAAGATGGTAATTTTCGAAGCGTAGAGCAGAAGATGCGAAATTCTGGCAAATCGGCCTTTACTATAGATCAAGCTGAGTGTGAAATTCATATTTTATTTACTTACCCAACTCCAAAAAAGCGCTTGGCCCAACTAGGGTTGCATGTTATTGAAATACTGTCAGATGATAAAGAAGAATTTATAGAGTATCCCCAAATATTTGTTCCTGCAGTAAATTTGGTAAAAAGATGATTGCTTGGTATAATTCTGATCTGTAATCGACAGTAATTTCACGCGGATGTGGTGGAATTGGTAGACACGCTAGTCTTAGGAACTAGTGCCGCAAGGCGTGAAGGTTCGAGTCCTTTCATCCGCACCATTGACAATATCAATAATTGTTAGTATAGTAACAATTATGAATAAAGAAGGAGCGCCGATTGCTAGATGCCCCAACAGTGTTTTGCGTGGAGCGCAGTTAATAACACGAGAATTCGCAAGTTCTCTTGTTGCTGTCGGCCAAGACCCAAGGGACTCTATGCCATTTTTGAAAAAAGGTATAGAAACAGTCGAAGATGCATTTAAGATAAAGATTTCACCAAGTTGTGTTGGCCAAGTTCTTAGATGCGTCTTGCCAGTTCAAAGTTTAGAATACCCTGGCCAAGAGGAGCTTTTAAGAAAATAAGTTATGAGTATTTACAGGAACAACCATATTAGCCATACATCGCTGGAGCTAGCCGGTTAAATATTCTTTTGTTTAAAAAATATAAGCGCCGGATCTGTTCCGGCGTTTTTAATTTACAAAATTTTAATTTACAGGATAAAGAAATGAATAAAATAATCGACCCTGGTGAAAGTCCAGCGGAAATTAGAAAATATTATGACGAAATAACAAAAGCGTATCAAATAGCATTTGCCGGGCCACCCTGGTTTGAGGTTTCAAAATGCACTGACGATTTACGTCGGTGTGAAGGTGGTTTTTCTGCTCTAGATGTTGGAGATTTTTGCACGAAATGCCAACAGTGTACTCAAGAACCAGCATATTTAGAAGCAGATTTAGTTAGTAAATTTGATGAAATTAGTGCGACAAGACCTTCTCGGTGGTATTTAGAATTTTGCGAGGAGAATGTTGCTTTGGCGTCTCTGGCTTGGAGAGCAGGGTCAGAACAAATTGCTGACGAAAAATATGACAACAAGCCAGAAATAAAAGCTTGGCTAGCAAATCAGTTACCTCGAGATAGGGATGTTATATGGCTCGACGAAGTTTTTGCGAACAAAAGTATTCGTCCAGATAGAAATCTGAATAACTTTACAGCAATGATAAGTCTATTCATGAGAGAACTTAATTTGCCTCTGCTTGCGTATCGCACAATAAATCCACAGATGGTCTCTGGAGCTGAACGTTTTGGTTCAAACGCACGCATATTTGCAAGAGAAAAAGATGTCCCTGATAGACGAGACTTTGTTATTATCACTAATGGGAGGCAATCATGAAAATACTAGTAATTGGCGGTATGCACGGTAATGAGCCTCTTGGCATACAGGTGGTAAAAAAGCTGAAGAACAAAAACAACTCTATTGACACAATAGTGGGGAACGAACTCGCTGTAAAAGCTAAAAAAAGGTTCATAGAGCGGGATCTCAACAGAGTTTTCCCGGGTGATATAAGGTCAAAAGACTATGAACTCAAAAGAGCTGGTCAAATAGTTGAACTGTGCAGTAACTACGACATTGTTATTGACTTTCACAATACCCATTGCCCGGAAAACGATTGCTCATTCATAGGTGATAAGGCAAAGCCTCTTCTAAGGAATGCGTCAGCCTTCTTCGGATTAAACAGAGTTATTGTGGCTAATTATGACTGTTTAAATAAATATGCTCCCAATTGCATATCAGTTGAAGTGAGTCTAGGCAGCACAATGATGAATGTTGATTGGTGGGTCGATAAAATTACAGAATTAGCAAAAGCAAAAAATATCTCTGTAGACAAAAATCAAATTACCTTGTATGAATTTGTGTATCGTATATCTCTAGAAGATAGCAAAAGGCTAAAACTTGAAGCAAAAGCTCTAAAAGCGTTCAAGCCAATTAGCAGAAAGATTGCAGATGGATTGGGGGTCGAGAGCCCAGCATATCCCATATTTATCGCAGACAAATATACACCATATAATTTTGGTGGTCTATTAACTAAAAAATCAATGTATAATAAGGAACAAGTATGAGTTTATCAACACAGAACTATAAAGGTACACGGGATTTTTATCCTGATGAGATGCGTCTGCGTAAGTGGATGTTTAGCAAGTGGCGAGAAGTCATGGAAAGTTTTGGTTATGAGGAATACGATGGTCCAATTTTGGAGTCACTGGACCTCTTTACAGCCAAAACCAGCGAGGAAATCGTCAACGACCAGTCGTTTAACTTCACCGACAGAGGCGGTAGGCGCGTGATCATGCGCCCAGAAATGACGCCAACAGTCAGCCGAATGGTAGCCAAGAAACGTCAGGAACTTGGCTACCCGCTCCGTCTCTATAGTATTCCCAATTGTTTCAGATATGAGCGTCAGCAACGTGGACGTCTACGTGAATTTTGGCAACTCAACGCCGATATTTTTGGTGTTGAGGGTGTGCAAGCAGAATTTGAGATGATGTTACTTATCAATAAACTTATGGAATCTTTTGGGGCAACTGAAGATATGTATGAAATTCGAATTAATTCCCGAATGTTTTTAGACAAGCGCATAGCGGAAGCGGGTGTTAAGACCTCTTTGCCTGAAATCACAAGGCTTATTGATGCTTTTGAGAAACTTGAAGCCGATATTTTTACGCAAAAGCTTAAAGACCAAGTTGAAGATGCTGAAAAGCTTTACAGTTTTCTAACAAATGATGGCGGGACAGCTGAGGGTGATGAGTTGATAAACAAAGCTAAAAAAGCAGGTGTTAAAAATATACGATTTGTGCCGACAATTGCCCGAGGATTTGAGTACTACACAGATATTGTGTTTGAGGTATTTGACAAAAATCCTGACAATAACAGATCAATGTTTGGCGGGGGGCGATACGATGGGCTTGTTGGTGAATTTGGTGTGGATCCAGTGCCGACAGTCGGATTTGGCATGGGCGACGTTACATTCCAGAATTTCTTGGAGACAAACGATTTAATCGACGATCTGAAGACAGAGACCGATCTGTATCTGATCCCAATCGGCGAAGTTGAGTCAGAGACCCAAGCAATCGCCCAAGATTTGCGAACTAAAGGTCTTAATGTGGCAGTCGATCTATCTGGCAAAAAACTGGACAAACAGATCAAAACTGCCGAGAAAAAGGGAATTAACAATGTAGTATTCGTAGGCGAAGAAGAAGTCAAAAGCAGTAAATACAAACTAAAAAATTTAAATACAGGCAAAGAGGTGGTGGCTAGTCTGGACGAAATTTCAAAAATCATAAGCACCACCTAAAATGCCTGAGCAATTACTGAATAGACCAACAACACAAATATCTCTGGACAACCTGGAAGAATTAACTGAATTTGCTACAGAGTATGTTCTAACCCGACCGATATATAAGTCTCGAAATACTTCCATTGTTACAGCCGTACATCCCGAATTTCCGGGAGTGGTAGCTGTTAAATTCTCTACAGAACTAGAGCGCTTGGAAAACGAGGCTAAAGCTGGGGAGCTGACGGCAGAAACGCCGGAAGTCGTAGATATTCTTGACACGTGTATAGATACAACTACAAATCTTGGGTATGTAGTCACGCCATACACGTTTTCTGACCTGCACAAAGGTTTGCAGGATCTAAGAACATTAAAATCACGAACTACAGTTGCAAGAGATATGGCCAGAGGCCTAAGTGCAATACATAGAGAGAATCTGGTACATAGAGACGTTAAGCCAGAAAATGTTTTTTTAAGCGGCGGGGGTGGTAAACCCGCCGTGCTGGGAGATTTAGGAATCGTTTGCGAAAATGGTCATCCAACAAATATGTATTCTGACAAAGAGCTGGGAGTGCTACCGTATCCAGATGTCACAGCATCGGGCAAGACCAAACTTACGCCAAATTGGGCGTCACCCGAGCAATATAATGTAGGCTCAATTACTGCGAAATCTGATATTTTCAATCTGGGACTGCTAATATCGTACATCATAATGGGTGTTAACCCGTATGATAAAGCATTCAAATCAGTAATATACGCAAGTGTACCAGAGCGAAAAAGGCATGCTATAGACCATCTTTACGTTGTAGACGAAGTTGAAAATTATGCAGAATATCTACCAAAGATTGCATTAGACCATCAAAGAAAAGCTATAAGAGATTTACTAGGCAAGTGCTTAAGCGTAGACCCAACCGATAGGCCAGATATAGACGAAACGATATTTGCACTGGACAGTGCGCTAAGCAAGGTTTAGATATTGTAAAACAAGTTCATATCTGTTAAAATTATCGTTTATATGCATGTAGAGAAAAAACAAGTCAACAGCACCAAAATAGCTCTAACAATTACGGCTACAGAAGTTGAGCTTTTGCCTATTAAGAATAAAGTTGTTGAGAAACTGTCACAAAATGTCAAAATTCCTGGATTTCGTGAGGGGAAAGCTCCTGCTCAGGTTACAGAAAAAAGCCTTGACCCAAATGCTCTGACCAGCGAATTTATCAACGAAGCAATTAATCAGCTGTATGTGCAAGCCTTGCAAAGCCAAAATATCAATCCCGTGGCTCAGCCAACAATCGAGATCAAAAAGATCGTACCCTATAACGTTCTTGAATTTGAAGCGCAAATCGATGTTATCGGTGCAGTAAAAGTTGGCAAATATAAAAAACTATCTGTTAAAAAAGAAGCTGTGAAGATCACACCACAGGAGGTAGAAGGCGTTATTAAATCATTACTGGTCCAGCAAAGCACCAAAAAAGACGTTAATAGAGCTGGCAAGGTGGATGATCAAGTTTGGATCGACTTTACTGGTAAAGATGCTAAAGGCAAGCCTGTCAATGGCGCAGATGGCAAAGATTATCCAATTATTCTAGGCAGCAAGACATTTATTCCAGGGTTTGAGCAGAATGTAGAAGGTCTTAAGGCAGGCGCAGAAAAAACATTTACCATACCATTCCCCAAAGATTATGGTGTAAAAGCGTTGGCTGGGCGTAAAGTAACGTTTACTGTCAAAGTTAACAAAGTCCAAGAAGTTACGCTGCCAAAGCTGGATGACGAGTTTGCTAAAAAAACCGGTCCCTTCAAGACACTGGACGAGCTAAAGACCAACGTAAATGTAAATATACAACAAGAAAGAGCAACTACTGTCGAAAGACAATACGAAGCTGAGCTACTGGACAAAATCTTCGCCACGTCAAAAGTTGAGATCCCAGAAGTACTAATAAGTCATCAGGCTAAGTTTGAGATTGACGAGCAAAAGAAAAACCTGACATACAGGGGCCAGACTTACCAAGAATTTCTTGAGTCAGAAGGCACGACAGAAGAAAAGTACGAAAAAGAAGTTGTTGCGCCAAAGGCAGAGAAAAATATCGCCTACAGCATTATTCTGTCTGAAATAGCCAAGACCGAGGACGTCAAGATTGAACCACAAGAGATGGAAGCTCAAATAACTCAACTAAAGGCTCAATACCAAGACCCTGCCATGCAAGAACAGCTGAACAAGCCAGAAGCCCGCAGAGATATAGCATCACGGATGTTAACTCAAAAAACCATCGAAAAAATCAAAACCTACCAGTAAAGTTTAAGTGGCTAACTCTTAAGCCTATTGACAAGTGTAAATAACTCGTATAAAATTAAGTCTCCATGAATATATTTCATAATTATACTGGTAATAAAAAGGTGATCAAACTTAAGCCGTAGTGCATGAGGTCTGATCATTGATGCCCCGCGCTACGGCTCGGGGCTTTTTTAATTTAATAAAATATTTTGGAGAAAATAATGAATACTATAAGAAATAACAACGGAAATCCGTATGAACATGCGGATTTTGGACGGGTAGTTACCGCAATGGTAACGCCATTTAACGTAGATGGGAGTCTAAACCTTAGCGAGTCAGCAAATTTGGCTCAGTTTTTGGTACGTAATGGCTCAGAAGGATTAGTAGTCGCAGGCACAACAGGAGAAAGCTCTACTCTTACTCCTGATGAGCAGATTGACTTAATCGAAACAGTGTACAATGCTGTCGATGTGCCAATTTTAGCAGGCACAGGCTCAAATAATACTCAAGAAGCATGTGAGCTAACAAAAGAAGTTGCCCAAAAAGGTATAGCAGACGGGGTATTAGTTGTATCGCCATATTACAATCGACCACCTCAGTTCGGTATAATTGACTATTTTGAAAAAGTGTCTGAAGTAGCGGGTGATCTGCCGATGGTTATGTATGACATCCCTACTAGAACTGGACGTGCTGTCGAAACTGATACCATTTCGCATCTCGCAAGCAATCTAAGCAATTTAATAGGGGTCAAGCTCGCTAGCGGAGATATTGGACAGACAGCATCACTGCATCGTTCGCATCCTGAGCTCCAATTGTATTCGGGTGACGATTCACTAAATCTTGATCATGCTGAACAAGGTTCTGTTGGAGCTATATCAGTAATTAGCCACTGGGCTGGTACCTTGATGATCGAGATGTATGACGCTTTGGCAGGTGGACAGGATGACAGAGCTGAATGTATAAGAAGTATGTTGGCTGGATCATGCAACTATTCCTCTAGCAATGAGGCTCCTAACCCCTTGCCAGCAAAGGCTATGATGAGATTAATTGGTATAAATGTAGGCTATGGCAGGAGTCCAATGGTATTGTCTCAAAAACAAGAAGAAGATCTAGAGGCATTCGCTAAAAGCATATTGTCTACGAACTTGTTTCGCGGCATAGCTCTGCCAGTCTTGTAATAATGAATTTTAGCACTCTTGACTCAAGAGTGCTAGTTCACTATAATTGTCTATATGACAGACAAACAATCTCAATCAATTTTAATACCAACAGTTATTGAGCAAGAGGGTCGGTTTGAAAGAGCTTATGACATCTACAGCCGTTTGCTCAAAGATCGAATTATATTCCTCGGTAGCGAAGTTAACGAACACAGCGCTAATCTAATTGTTGCCCAACTACTATTTTTAGCCAATGAAGACCAAACACAAGACATCAAATTGTATATTAACAGTCCTGGAGGTAGTGTTTACGACGCCCTAGCGATTTATGACACTATGAATTACATTAAGCCGGATGTTCAGACTATCGGCATAGGTGTCCAAGCCAGTGCGGCAGCGTTCCTGCTCGCCAGTGGCGCAAAAGGTAAAAGATCACTTCTCAAGCATGCAACGGTGATGATCCACCAACCGTCAAGCGGTACACGGGGCAAGGTGACCGATCAAGAAATTGACCTCAGAGAATCTCTAAGAGTTAAAAAGTTAACAGAAGAAATTATGGCTAAAAACACTGGTCAAAAGATAGAAAAAGTTCACAACGATATGGAACGAGACTTCTGGATGACAGCAGAAGAAGCCAAAAAATACGGCCTAGTCGACCAGGTTATAACTAAATAAATAATTTTTCTGTAATATTCTTGACAGAAAGTTTTTAATTGTAGTACACTGATACATAAGAAGTAGTGGGCGATTCTTTTGATATTGTCAAAAATTGTCGCAGTTTTCTTCCATTAATAAGATGTTACATTGGTCTCGAAACCCACAGAGAGACTATTGTTAATACTCTATCAAAATAACTCAAGGAGAAATGCGTAAGTTTATGGTCAAGACAACTACCGCAAAGACACAAAACAAAAAAAGAATAAATCTAATAGAACAAGATGTAAAAATAGAGTTGCCTGATCTTATTGCGCACCAGAGCCGATCATTCAACTGGTTCGTAGAAGAGGGACTGGAAGAATTATTTAACGAAATTACGCCGATTGATGATTATACGGGTAACAAATTGACTCTAGAATTTAAGTCATATAAATTTGACCTACCAAAAATCACCGAACTTGAAGCACATGAAAATAATGTTAGCTTTGAAGCGCCACTGCGGGCCACAGTTGTGCTAACAAACAAAGTCACAGGCGAAGTCAAAGAACAAGAGATTTATCTAGGTGATTTTCCATGGATGACAGGGCGTGGAACATTTGTGATTAATGGTGCAGAGAGAGTCGTCGTAAGCCAGCTGATACGTTCAGCTGGCGTTTTCTTTACGTCTGATAACTCTACCGGGCGTAATCTCTATGGGGCAAAGGTTATACCTGGCCGTGGGGCTTGGTTAGAATTTGAAACTTCAGCTGCCGGCGTAATTTTTGTGAAAATTGATCGCAAAAGAAAGCTTCCAGCAACTACTTTACTTCGAGCTCTAGGCATGAGCGAGTCAGAAATGAAACAAACATTCTCGCACGTTGATGAAGGTGCCAAAAGCTTTTTACAAACAACTTTAGACAAAGACCCTTCCAGCACTACAAGCGAAGCACTAATCGAAGTATATAGGCGACTTCGCCCGGGAGATCTCGCGACTGTCGATAATGCCAAAAGTTTAATAGAAAATATGTTTTTTAACAGCAAGAGGTTCGATTTTTCCCGAGTTGGTCGCTATAAGATCAACAAACGCCTAGATATTGATATCGCCAACACTGCAGAAAATCGAATTTTGCGACTTCTTGATCTCCAAGCAATTATTGCCGAGCTGATTAGACTAAATATTACTGGTGATCCAGCTGATGATATTGATAGCCTTGCCAATAGACGTGTCAAACTTGTCGGCGAGCTTATCCAGAGACAGTTTAGGATTGGACTTCTACGGATGGAGCGAAACACCAAAGACCGAATGAGCATGAGCGAAATCGAGACCGTTACTCCTGCTCAGCTGGTTAATGCTCGTCCTGTGGTCGCAGCGGTGCGTGAATTTTTTGCCTCAAGTCAGCTGTCTCAGTTTATGGACCAGATCAACCCAGTTAGTGAGCTAGCTCACAAACGTCGACTGAGCTCAATGGGCCCCGGAGGACTATCTCGAGAACGTGCTGGATTTGAAGTTCGTGATGCGCATGCCACCCACTACGGCAGAATTTGTGCTGTTGAAACACCTGAAGGTGCCAATATCGGACTTGTTTTAAACCTAGCAAATTACGCTCGTATAAATGACTATGGTTTTATAGAAACCCCTTACCTAAAAGTAACCAACGCGGCCACCCCAAAAAACCTACCTGGACATATGGCCTCAGTTGATCTTGAGGACGAAAAAGGCAAAGTTATTGTCAAAGCTGGCAAAGAAATTAGCAAAACAGACGCGGATAAATTAGCTAAAATCACCGCCCAAAAAACCTGGCCGGTTAAAGCCAAAGTAACCAATGAAATTATTTACCTTAATGCCTACGACGAAGAAAAAGCAATCATAGCTGGCGGTGGTAACAAAGTAGACAAAGACGGATATTTTGAAGAGGCTCGTGTAAGTGCTAGAACACGTCTAGTTGTCGGTGAAAACGACTCTAATGACATCACTCATATGGACGCAGCGCGTAATCAGATTGTTGGTGCACTGGCAGGATTGGTGCCTTTTGTAGAGCGTGACCGTGTTGACCGTGCTTTAGTGGGTTCAAACCAACAAAAACAGGCCGTGCCACTTATTAACCCACAATCTCCAATAGTTGGGACGGGCGTTGAGGCTGATATTGCAAGAAACAGCGGGCAGCTTGTTCTTGCAGAAGCAGACGGAGAAGTTATCAGCTCAACCGCTGAACAAGTCGTTGTCTCATATAAAGGCAAGAAGTCTACATATAAACTAAACCACTTCATGAGAAGTAACGAAGGTACGTCAATCAACCAAAAAGCAGCAGTAACTTCGGGTGATAAAGTCAAAAAAGGTGATGTGTTAATAGAAGGCATGTCCGTTGAAGGTGGCGAATTAGCTCTTGGGCGAGATTTGATCGTGGCATTTATGCCTTGGAATGGCTATAACTTTGAAGATGCCATAGTCATTTCTCGTAAATTAGTAGAAGATGACACTTTGACTAGTATTCACATTGTTGACTATATGACAGAAGTTCGTGAAACAAAACTGGGACCAGAAGTCGTGACCAGCGACATTCCTAACGTTTCCGAAGACGCTCTGAGACACCTAGACGAAGAAGGAATTGTTCGGGTAGGTGCGGAAGTGCATCCAGGTGATATATTGGTAGGCAAAATTACGCCAAAAGGCGAGCAGGAATTATCTAGCGAAGAACGTTTGCTTCGGGCCATATTTGGCGAAAAAGCTAAAGAAGTTCGAGACACATCTCAAAGAATGAGCAATGGGAAACATGGAAAAGTCGTGGGGGTAAAAGTATTCTCTAGGGCAAAGGGTCATGATCTAAAAGCCGGTGTGATTATGCAAATTCAAGTCTTTGTGGCACAAATGCGAAAAATTCAAGTTGGAGATAAGCTTGCTGGGCGACACGGTAACAAAGGCGTTATTGCCAAGGTACTCCCCGCTGAGGACATGCCGTTCTTGGCAGATGGTACGCCGGTTGACATTGTTTTGAACCCGATGGGTGTTCCAAGTCGCATGAACCTTGGTCAGTTGTTTGAAACACACCTTGGTATGGCAGCCCGTGCTCTCGGTATGAAGGTATCAACCCCATCATTTGGTGGTATGCCAGTCGAACAGATCAAAGATTTGCTCAAAAAAGCAGATCTTCCAGAAGACGGAAAAAGACAATTATTTGACGGGAGAACTGGCGAAGCATTTAGCGAAAGAACCGTGGTTGGTAATATGTACATGTTGAAATTAACACACATGGTTAATGACAAAATTCACGCTCGATCTACTGGACCATACACAATGGTTACTCAGCAACCTCTTGGTGGTAAAGCCCAAAATGGTGGTCAAAGATTTGGTGAAATGGAAGTTTGGGCCCTTGAGGCGTATGGTGCTGCCAATACATTGCAAGAAATGCTGACAATCAAATCAGACGACGTCTACGGTCGGAGCAAAGCATATGAATCAATTATCAAGCAAACAGAAATAGTTGGTCCGCGTGTTCCGGAAAGCTTTAACGTTCTTGTTAAAGAGCTCCAAGGCCTAGGCTTAAAAGTTGATTTGATCACCAACAAAGAAATCGTCGACGCAGAAACAATACTGGCAGAAACCATAGCAGAAGAGGCAGATGCCCCCGCTACTGTTGATGTACCTAGTGCAGAAATTAACTCAATTGATGTTACAGAAGAGTCTATTGCTGATGAATTTAAAGATTTAGACTTCGAAGACGGTCTGACAAAAG
>Ga0155608_17_pt1 | contig 16980 bp, 13 predicted proteins | sample RifCSPhighO2_12_FD_107265 | JGI IMG/M metagenome (GOLD analysis project Ga0155608, IMG submission 107265) | Candidatus Saccharibacteria bacterium RIFCSPHIGHO2_12_FULL_41_12
GTTACTTCAATAGCCTGCTATTTCTTTGCATACTTTCTTGTTAGCACAAGAAAGTATGGTGATTAAAAAGCCTGCAAGGCTTTAATCGCAACTTTTTAGTTAAAATATGGTGTTTTGGAAAAGAATAGTTAATCTGGGAGTTTAGCAATTCTATAGTGTTACTTAAGGGTACTTGCATTAATGCTTATGAATTTGGTAAAATATAGGCTTCTTAGACATTTTCTAAGGTATTCATGAGAAGTAAATAACAATACCAGAAAAGCTAAGACAATGAAAAGAGAAAACTAACAGCAAGCAAATAATCATCAACTAGGGCCACTTATGGCCGTCAAGGAGATAGGTATTCGTATATCGGAACAAGTCGTTGTAGCTGGACCGAGCAAAACGACTAAACAAAGAAAATCATGGAAATTATTCCATTTTAGAAGATTAAGAAAGAAGCAAATACGTAGATTGCTGATAGCATCAAATATTGGCTTTGTTTTGGTATTGGGAGCAAGTCTGTATTTATTTTCAAATAACGGCCCTACTGCCTCTATAAGTGCTTCTGTGCCTACTCTTGGTGAAACAGCCAAGGAAAATCCGCTCGATGCAGTCTCTTCGGCTGATGTAGCAGTAAACATTGCCCGTGTTTCACATCTGGACGAAGGTGTTGCTGTAGCAAACGCTGCTGATACACTTAACTACCAAGCAGCCGTCAGTAGCAATGACAATGTTGTGATTAGTAAGCCCCAAGTTGTTTCGGGGTCATTAAAATCAAAAAAAGATATTCAGCATTATGTAACTACATCAGGTGAGACTGTTTCTATGGTCGCTACTAAATTTGGCGTCACAAGCGACACTATCAGATTGTCCAATGGTCTAACTGCAGAAATCATTCCTGCAGGAAAAGACATAGTGATTAGTCCAATTAATGGCATGATCTACTCGGTCAAGGCAGGTGATACGCCCGAAAGCCTTGCCACGAGGTACAGGGTTAGCAGAGATCAGCTTGTAGCATTTAATGATGCAGAATTAACCAATTCGTTTAAAGTGGGGGAGACAATTGTTATTCCTGACGCTACAGGAGAAGTCCAAGCCCCAACCGGCGGTGGTCGAAATATCGGTTTGGCGACCGCTAATGCTGGTTTTGCTTTTGGTGATGGTCCTGTTTTTGGCGCAGGAGGTAACGGTTATGCGTTCGGCTATTGCACATATTGGGTAGCACTTCGTCGAGCTCAAGTTGGTATGCCTATCCCAAGCAATTTAGGTAACGCTAGTAGCTGGAAAGCTTTGGCAGCTAGAGCTGGGTTTGGCACTGGCGATGTCCCAAGGCAAAACGCAGTGATTTGGTTCCCAGTTGGTGGAGCGGGTCATGTTGGTTTTGTTGAAAGTGTTAACCCTGATGGAAGTGCTAATATCTCAGAAATGAACAGAGCTGGCTGGAACCGAGTCAGTCACCAAACAATCCCTGCTAGCGAAGTCGGTAAATACGGCTACATCTACTAAACAAGTAGAAAGTAGTAAGTAGAATGGGAAGTTTTGGCTTCGATGGTTCTCCTTTGGTGGTACAATAGTTATAGATGTTTGTAGATAAAGTAAGTGTAGAACTTAGGGCTGGAGATGGCGGTAATGGTGCGGTTAGTTTCCGTCATGAAAAATTTATTGATCGCGGAGGCCCAGATGGCGGTAATGGCGGACGAGGCGGTGATATTATCGTAGTCGCTTCAAATAGACAAAATACTCTGGCAAAATTTAGATTTCAAAAAGAAATAGTCGCTCCAAGCGGTAAAGCCGGCGCAAAACGGCAAAAAGCCGGCAGATCAGGCCAGGCTAACGAAGTATTTTTGCCAGTCGGGACTATGATCACCGATTTAAAAGGTAATACTTTGGCTGATTTAGTCCAAGAAGACCAAAAGGTACTTATCGCCAAAGGCGGACGAGGCGGATTTGGTAACGCTCATTTTAAAAGTAGCGTTAGACAAACGCCGAGGTTCGCAGAAAAAGGAGACCCAGGACAGCAAATCAAGGCTGTGTTCGAACTCAAAATGATAGCGGATGTTGGGCTTGTTGGTTTGCCAAATGCCGGTAAATCTACCTTAATTACCTCTGTTAGTAATGCGCGTCCAGAAATAGCAAATTATCCCTTTACTACGCTGATTCCTAATCTTGGGGTGGTAGACATTCATGATTCATCTTTGTTGTTTGCAGATATCCCGGGACTTATCAGGGGTGCAAGTTTGGGCAAGGGGCTTGGCGATGAATTTCTCCGTCACATTGAAAGAACTAAGGTTTTAGTGCATCTGATTGACGCAAATAGCGAGCAAATTGAGACAGATTACAAGGTTATAAGAGAAGAGCTGTCTGCCTATAAAATTGATTTAAGTCAAAAACCATTTGTTGTGGCACTTAATAAAATTGACAGTTTGTCAGATGAACAAATTGAGAAACAACTAAAGATATTAAAAAAAGCTGTCGGCAAGAATGCAAAAGTTATTAAGATATCGGCTCTTAGTCGGCTGAATATCAAGCCACTACTTGAAGAAATCTACAAAAATGTTGAGCAGTACACGTCTCAGCAAGAAGAAGTAGCGATAGACGAAGAAGCTTTGGTTAGAATTACCCTTGATGAATCAGAAAAGTCATGGGAAATTAAACAAACGGGCAAAAATTATCAAGTTACGGGTGAAAAGATTGAAGGCTTTGCTCGCAGAACGGATTTTGAAAATTATGAAGCTGTCGCCCGGCTCAAAAACATTATGCGAAAAATGGGTATAATGCATGAACTTGGCCGTAAAAATGCAGAACTTGGTAGCAAGATATATTTTGGTGATAAAAGTAGTGGCTACATAGAATATTAAATAATATGCCTGTTGACAATCACATGAACTGCATTTTGTACGAAATAGACCTTGGTCAAAGCATTTTGGACAACCAAGCACTAGCGGTAGCACAAAATGATGCCACAAAGCGAAATCTGCCATTTGCTGTGATATATTTTCATAACAACAATAGACAAACACAAAACAATCAGGAAATTTTTAATCAACTAGAACAGTTTGAAAACCGATTAGCAAAGTTCAATATTCCACTGATGGTTTTCATAGGCGAAAAATCAGACAGGCTGGAGGGAATGCAAAAACATCTGTCGCCAGTTGCTATATACGACCGCTCAGCAACTTCTTTAAACGCATGTCAATTAACCAGACATGATATTGACTGGCCTGGCATAGTGCTAAGTACAAAAATGCTAAAAGATAGAATATTGGGTAGTAGCTAACACCTGTTTTATAATTGATATATATGGATAAAACACTATTTTTTTATGACTTGGAAACAAGTGGTTTTAACCCCAGAGAAGACAGAATTATGCAATTTGCTGGTCAGCGAACTGACATGGACCTCCAATTGATAGGAGATCCTATAAACTATTACATCAAAATGTCAGATGATCGCGTGCCAAGTGTCGATGCTGTTTTAGTCACTGGTATTACTCCGCAAAAAACAATCAGCGAAGGAATCACTGAAGCCGAATTTGCAAAAGTTTTTGATAATGAGATATCAAAAGCTGGGACAATATTTGTCGGTTTTAACAGTGTTCGTTTTGATGACGAATTTATGAGGTTCTTTTTTTATCGAAATTTTCATGATGCTTATCAGTGGCAATGGAAAAATAATCAAAGCCGATGGGATTTGCTTGATCTGGTGCGGATGACTCGAGCTCTTCGGCCTCAAGGTATCAAGTGGTCTGTCGACGAAGAAGGCAATTCTGTTAATAGATTAGAGCTGCTTACTTCGGCCAACGGCTTAGATCACGAACTGGCTCACGATGCTCTTAGCGACGTTATGGCAACAATCATGCTAGCCAAGTTAATAAAAAACAAGCAAAATAAGTTGTTTGAATACTCTCTTGGCATGAGGAGCAAGAAGGAAGTGCAAACTTTTGTGTCCAGCAATCAAGTATTTATATATACTAGTGGCAAATATCCCAGCGAATTTGAAAAAACAGCCATTGTACTCAATCTGGGGCCACATCCTGATCGGCAGGGTGTACTTGTTTATGATCTTCACCGCGATCCGGCCGAATTTTTGGACTTGTCTGTTGAAGAAATAGTCAGTCGCTGGAAATATGAGAAAGATCCTGCCACCGCTCGTCTGCCGGTTAAAAGTATGCAGTTTAATCGTTGCCCCGCCGTAGCTCCCATGAGTGTTCTAGATCAACAAACCAATAAGAGATTGAAATTTGATCTGAAAAAAGTCGAGATCAACAAACAAAAGTTGCTGAGCAATAAAGATTTTTATGACAAAATTGTCAAAGCGCTGGATATACTTAACAAAGATCGCGACGTGGCCTATAAAACTGGCAAAAAACAATTTGTAGACGGGCGACTTTATGATGGGTTTATACCTGAGGGCGATAAGATTATAATGTCGAAAATCCAAGCAGCGCAACCCCAAAACATATCCGAATTTGTCGACAAACTTACTGATAGTCGACTTAAGGAACTGCTTCCGCTGTACAAAGCCAGAAATTTCCCTAAATTTTTGTCTGAAGAAGAGCGAAATGCTTGGGAAAAATATCGTTATGCATATTTGTTTGAAGGTGGTAGCAGTAGTAAGTTAGCGAAATATATGGAGCAAATTCAGACAAAGAAAAAGGACCAGTCATCTAAAGAGCAGGAATTTCTTTTGGATGAGTTAACCCTTTGGGGCGAAAGTATAATGCCCGACGTTTTATAACCAAAGCCGGTATATGATTTGGCGGGTTGGTTGTTGCCTTAGTGCTTTAATTTCACGGAGAGTCATTTGGTAACAGATAAACCCACAGACTAGTAAAGTAATAAATAGATAGGTAGTGAAGGTAATTGTGTAGTGGAGTCCTGGTATTTGCCCCAGAACGATAAATTTCAGCATAACCTACTCCCATTAGTTACCCAGACTATACACTACAATAGATTAATAGTCAACTATATATGATTATTTTATATAGAGATAGTAGATTGCTGCTACGATCAAAGAAGACACTATAAAAAAGACTATAGTTATAGGTACAATATATTTTGAGATAGATGGTGGAAGCAGTTTACCTCCTTTTTCGTTCAACCATGTGAATACTCGTCTCGCCCAGTGATGATTTTTTCCCAACAAACTCAGGCCAAGTATATAGAGAGGAATTGTCCATGGGCCAGGGAAAGGTGATAAGAACAACCCAGCAAGGATTGATAAGACTCCAAGAACATCAAAGATTATAATTTCTACTGATTTTTTAACCATATTGACATTATAGCGTATCGACTTTAGCCGTTATTTTTGCTATAATGGTACGCTATATGAGTTCCACAATAAAAGTTACCGGTGCGCGTGAGCACAACTTAAAAAACATTGACGTAGAAATTCCTAGAGATAAGTTAGTTGTTATTACCGGGCTGAGTGGTTCGGGTAAATCCTCTCTTGCTTTTGACACTATTTATGCAGAGGGGCAACGTCGATATGTTGAGTCGCTCAGTGCTTATGCTCGGCAGTTTCTCGGGGTGATGGAAAAGCCAGATGTTGATCAGATAGATGGGTTGAGTCCAGCGATTTCTATTGACCAAAAATCCACCAGCCGTAATCCGCGCAGTACAGTGGCTACAGTCACAGAAATTTATGATTATTTACGTTTGCTTTATGCCCGCGTCGGCAAGCCACACTGTCCAGTGTGTGGTAAGTCAGTCAAAAAACAGACAGTTCAAGCAATTGTTGACCAAGTTTATACTGCAAACAAAAAAGCGAAACTTCTTGTGCTTGCACCTATTGCGACAAGTAAAAAAGGGCAGTTTGAGCATATTCCGGAGCAATATCAAAAAGCTGGGTTTGCACGGGCACGGGCAGATGGTGTGGTGTATAACTTCGATGAATGGCCAGCTTTAGACAAAAATATTAGGCACGATATAGAAGTTGTAGTCGATCGTTTGATCGCTGATACAGATAATCTTGGTCGTCTGACTCAGAGTATTGAGCAAGCTTTGGAAATTTCCGATAACAAACTCATGATCAGCAACCTTGATACTAAGATTGACCATGTTTTTAGTTTGAAATACGCCTGCGTTGACCACCCTGAGGTCACTATTCCAGAGCTTGAACCTCGGACTTTTAGTTTTAATAACCCTAGTGGTGCATGCAGTATCTGTACAGGGCTGGGCAGTCGGCTAGAAGTTGACCCAGAACTTGTTATACCAAACGGCAAATTGACAATATCCGAAGGCGCAATTCGGCCATATAATCGAGTAAGTAGTGATGCCTGGTATATGAAAAAATTACAGGCGGTTGCTGATAGACATGGCTTTTCAGTTCAAGTGCCGACGTCAGAGCTAAGTAAAGACCACTTAGAAAAAATTTTGTACGGCACAGGAGACGAGAAATATACGATCGCGCTGTCTGGTGGTCGTGCGTTTGATACGACATATGAAGGCGTTATTCTGAATTTGGAACGACGCTGGAAAGAAACAGATAGCGAATTCATGCGCCGTGACATAGAAAGATTTATGCGGGAACGACCTTGCCATGGATGTAGAGGTCTAAGGCTTAAGCCAGAAGTACTTGCAGTCACAATAGATAAGTTTTCTATTATGGACATTTGCCAACTTTCGATATCGGATGCACTGAATCATTTTGGGGCATTAAAATTTTCCTCTGAAGAACAGATAATTTCAGCCCAAATTATGAAAGAAATTCTAGCACGACTGACATTCCTCCAATCTGTAGGACTACATTATTTGAACTTGCTAAGGAGTGCCAGAAGTCTCAGCGGTGGTGAAGCCCAGCGGATTCGCTTAGCCACGCAGATTGGCAGTGGTCTGCAAGGCGTACTCTACGTTTTGGACGAACCAAGTATTGGTCTACATCAAAGAGACAACGAAAAACTTATTAACACGTTAAAACACCTGCGCGATCTGGGGAATAGCGTAATTGTAGTTGAGCATGATGAGGAAACTATTCGATCGGCTGACTTTGTTCTGGATATCGGACCAGGTGCGGGTATTCACGGCGGAGAAGTTATTGCATCGGGAACACCTGTAGAGATAGAAAAAGTTGCAGATAGTCTGACCGGGCAGTATCTCACTGGCAAACAGTCCATAGCGGTACCAAAGAGAAGGCGCCGGGGTAACGGCAAAGCAGTCGAAGTAATTGGCGCAAAAGAAAACAATCTAAAAGAGTTAAACGCGCAGTTCCCACTTGGCAAGTTAATCGTAGTTTCTGGTGTCTCTGGCTCCGGTAAATCCAGCCTGGTCAACGATATTTTGGCCAAAGAATTATCTGCACGTTTAATGCGAGCACACACTACACCCGGTTTACATCAAGAAGTCACCGGTATAGAAAATCTAGATAAAGTAATTATTATTGACCAATCACCAATAGGTCGGACCCCTAGGAGCAATCCTGCGACGTATACAGGCTTATTTACGCCGATTCGTGAGTTATTTGCTGCTTTGCCCGAGGCGAAGCTTCGTGGCTATTCCTCGGGGCGGTTTAGTTTTAACGTTAAGGGCGGTCGCTGTGAAAACTGTGCTGGCGATGGAATTATCAAAATAGAAATGCACTTTTTGCCTGATGTTTATGTCCCATGTGAAATTTGCGGGGGCAAACGTTATAACCGAGAAGCTTTAGAAATTGCTTACAAAGGCAAAAATATTAGCGATATACTGGGCATGACATGCGAAGAGGCTCTGTCATTTTTTGAAAATATCCCAAACATTGCTCGTAAATTGCAGACACTGGTAGATGTTGGGCTTGGCTACATATCTCTTGGTCAGTCTGCAACTACACTCAGTGGTGGCGAAGCCCAGCGGATTAAACTTGCCAGCGAGCTGTCTCGTCGGGCAAGCGGGAAGACATTGTATATTTTGGACGAACCGACAACAGGACTCCATATAGCAGATGTTAAAAAACTACTAAGTATTTTGCAGAAGTTAGTTGACAGCGGTAACAGCATGATTGTAATTGAACATAATCTGGACGTTATCAAGTCCGCGGATCATATTATAGACATGGGTCCAGAAGGTGGCGATGGGGGAGGCCAAATAGTTGCCGAAGGCACCCCAGAACAAGTTGCCAAAAACAAAGCCAGCTACACCGGTCAATACCTGCGGAGCATGTTAAAATAGAATCTTATGAATGAATTTGAAGGGGGTAATGTATTGCCTTTTCGACCAAATAAAGCGTCCGATGGAAACTCTACCGATAAAGACGAAGAAAAAAAGAATTTGATAAATAAATTGTCAGAATTGTTCAATAATCCTGAAGCAATACATGAATTAGACACTCAAAAGTATAGTGATTTAACTAAAAATTCAGAAGAAAGAGAAGGCGAAAGTAGTAAAATATTATTTCGAAAATTTGCAGAACAAGGTAGATATGCACTAGCCATTAATCATAAATATGTATATGAAGAAGATGTATATCAGACATGGACTTGTTTGTTGGTGGATATGCACTTAGATAAAGATATCGAGATATCGATGGTCTATGAGGAAGATAAACAAGAGGCATCGTTTCCCATAACGCTGGGCAACGTGACGGAGATGCCAACGCCGACGCTAAGACTCTTACCTCCTATAGATGATAGGGAACCGCCGGAAATACCTGTGGATGCAACGGAGTTAGTACTTGACTCAGAGCCCGAAGATTTAGAACATTTTTTAGTTAGATCTATTGAGAGTGAAATGGAAAACTTAACTTCCAGTGAAGTCTATTACAGAAATGCTTTGGTCGATTTTCAGGCTACACTGTCAGTTTTTTAAGTAGAAAGCATAAAACATGAACCCGGAATTAACGTAGCTATCTTTAGCTAGACAAAAGCTTAAGAAAATGCTATAATTAGCGATGTTTACTAAACAAAGTAACATAAATTATGTCAAAAGAAACACTATCTCCAAGCGAAAGAGATCTCTCCTCCTTAGAGCCGGAGTTAGTCAAAGCGTATTCGGAATCTTTCGATCATTTACATCAAGCAACCGACAAAAAAGACCTTCAGGACAAAGAAGAAACGTTGAAATGGTTATATTCACTTGCAGTCGCAGAAAGAGCTTGCCAGCCTAAGGGAGACGAACTTTCAGAACACACAGAATATTCATGGCCAGAAGTTCTGCAATCTAGGTATGATCAATATTTACAAGAACTAGATATTCGTCCGGGCAATGTCCTAGACATTTGCAATGGACTTGAGTCAGATATATCAATTGCGGACGATTCGCGTCAAGCAAAACATAGAGAAGTATACGCAAGGTTCAAGCCAGGTGGCACATTTAGTGACCTTGAGACTCTTGCTGGTTTGTTGGACGGTACGGCGAGTGCTTGGGGCAAAAGACCTACTCAGCAAGGTCCTGGGATTACAACACAAGCGGCTTAATTCTTTTTGAAGCTGTGGATTAAGGGGGAGAGGAAGCTGAGTAGGACTACTGTTAGGATTACTGGCAGTATGTAATTTTCTAGATTTGGGATGCGTTGACCAAAGAAGTAACCAATTAATGTGACACCGACGCCCCAGATGACCCCACCAACAACATTATAAAAATTAAAAAGCTTTTTATTCATTTTGCCAATGCCGGCAACTATTGGCGCGAAGGTCCGGATAATCGGTAAAAATCTGGCAAATAATATGGTTTTGCCTCCGTGTTTTTCATAAAAATCTTCTGCGCGGGTTAAGTATTCTTGTCTGAATATTTTGCCGTCTTTTTTCTTGAACAATTTTGGACCTGCACGGTGGCCTATTTCGTAGCCAACAATATTGCCAGCAACTGTGCTAACAACAACAACAGGCAACAGTACCCCAAGAGAGAAATTACCACTGGCTGCTAATATTCCAGAGGCAAGTAGCAATGTATCTCCTGGCAGAAAAAACCCAAGTAGTAGGCCAGTTTCTGCAAAAAGCATAAAGGCCACCAAAAGCAGACCACCATTTCTTATAATTTCTGTAATATCTATCCCGAACATCTAGGTATCCATTATAACCTAAAGAGTGGTATAATAGATGAATAAAAGGGAGATAAGTAAGACATATGGCAGAAGTTATTGAATTAACTGCAGGGGTTAGAACTTTGTTTGGTAAAAAGGTAAAGAGTCTGAGAAGAGAAGGATTGACTCCAGCTGTTATCCAAAACCATGGGAAAGAATCCATTCATATTAGTGTAGTGACCAAAGATTTCCTAAAAGCTTATGGGGTAGCAGGTAAACATCATCCAGTAAAGTTAAACATGGACAAAGGTTCTGGCTATAATACTTTGATACGTGAGGTTGTCAGACCACCAGTCGGAACAGTTCCGACCCACGTTGTATTTCAAGCAGTTGACGCCAAAGAAAAGGTTACTGCTCAAGTCCCAATACATCTAACAGAAGATATTCCAGCCGAAAGAGCTAGTTTGCAAGTGATCAAGAGCCTGGACCACATTGACGTAGAGGCGATCCCGTCTGAGTTGATTGACGAAATCATTGTTGACGCCAGCGTATTGGTAGAAGTCGGCGACAAGATTCGTGTAGGAGACCTCAAAGTCACCGGAAACGTGATTATCAAGACAGACCCAGATCAGCTAATTGCCATCGTAGAAATGCCTAAAGACCAAATTGCCGATGCCGATGCAGCCGCAGCCCAGCAAGCAGAAGCCGATGGAGTCGTTGCAGAGGAAGAACCTGAAGAAGGTGAATCAACAGACGAAGAAGCTGGTGAAAATTCAAAAACCGAGGAAGCAGACAAGGCTAAAACAGAGACTTCAGAAGAAAAATAGAAGCCCCTTTAGTCTTCTAAAAATCCACCAGATTGGTGTTGCCAAAGTCCAGCGTATACCCCACCCTTTTTAAGTAATTCTTTGTGTGAACCTTCTTCCGCTATCTTGCCATCTTCGAGTACTAGTATTCTGTCCATTTTTTGAATAGTGCTAAGTCGGTGGGCGATGACTATCGTTGTTCGTCCTTCCATTAATTTCCAAAGGGCGTCTTGGATTAACTTTTCTGATTCACTGTCGAGTGCACTTGTAGCTTCATCGAGGAGCAATATAGGAGCGTTTTTGATCATAGCTCGAGCCACGGCGATTCTTTGACGCTGACCGCCAGACAATTTGACTCCACGTTCACCGATCAGTGTGTCGTAAGTATCAGGCAAATGTTTGACAAATTCTTCACTGTGGCTGAGCTTGGCGGCCTTTTTTATGTCACTACGGTCTGCGTCAAGTTTGCCATAGCGGATATTGTCTGTAATACTTCGGTGGAACATGTATGGGTCTTGGGGCACGTAGGCTATAAACTTTCGTAAATCTTCTTGGCGTGCTTTAGAAATATCTTGTCCATCTATCAAGATCTGCCCACTGTCAATATCCATAAACCGTAATATCAACTTAGTCAAAGTCGTCTTTCCTCCACCAGAATGCCCAACTAATCCAATTTTCTCACCCGGTTTTATTGACAAATTGAAATCTTCAAAAAGTTCTTGGTGCTCATTGTCTTGATAATGAAAATCGACTTTTTGAAAGTCAATGGCCCCTTGGGTAACTTTAAAATCCAGTGGCGATTTAACATCAGTGATTTGCGGTTGTACAAGCAACAGTTCGGTAAATTGAGCGGCATCGCTAAAAGCAGTCTCAAGTCTTCGGTAAATCCCATTAAATTCCCACATAAATCTAGTAAATCCTACATAGTAGGCAAAAGTGACAAAGACAGTTGCGATATTAGCCCCTGTAGTCCTAGCTATGTGAACCGACATTACCAGGCCGAGTATATTGGTAATGGCAAAAAGTGGAGCAATAACAATATCAACCCTCAGGTTTTGATAGTTCCAAGATCGTTTAATTTTATACACTAGATCTTCCACAAGGTTTCTATGGTTTTTTTGCTCAAATTCCTCATGCGAAAAGGCTCGCACAGCGTCGATATTGGAATAAATATCTGCGACATGCCCGGTCACTTTATTGCTAGATATTTCTCTTACGTTAACTAATTTTCTACGACGTCTGAGTAGTGGGAGTATCAGGATAACTGTTAGGACCACCATACTGATTAATATCACAACCAGCCAAGGCGAAAAATGCCAAAGTACGTAGCTGATAAAAATCATCGGTATAATGCTCGGGGAAATATTATAAAGAAGCGTGTCTGATGCATCTATGTATCGAGTGGCATAACCCGTAGTTTTTTTAGTGAGAGATCCAGCAAAGTTGTTATGGAAAAATGCCAAATCTTTTTCTAGTAGATAGCGTAGCGCCTGGTTGTGAAGTTGTCTAACTCCACGGGTGGAGCCGATAATATCAAAATGTATCCCAATACGCCAGAATACTTCACCCAGCATCCAGGCACCGCCAAAAGCTAGTAAGTATGGCGCTAGTTCTGCCAGAGCAGGCAGTTGTTTGCCTTGGTAATTAGACAGCAGACGAGCAATAATTAACGGTGGTACGTAAAAAATTAATATCGTTCCAACACCTGGAAATAGTAAAGTTGGTATGTTGGTTCTCCAGTTTTTAAGCCAGACCTGTGAGTAGTGTTTTATTGCAAGTCGATAGGCTTGCTTACTTCTTTGTTCTGTCATGGCTTGGTCATCCATATCGATTAATTATACCCTTCGGCTTGTTTGTTGAATAATTCAGCGTATAATTTTGCATTATTGATCAGCTCTTGGTGGTTTCCTTCTTCAACAATTTTACCTTTGTCGAGGACAATTATTCGGTCGGCTCTTCTAACCGTGCTGAATCTATGGCTAACAATTAGCGTAGTTCTACCTCTGTAATTTTTAAATATGTTATTGAAGATATCGTATTCTGCTTTGGCGTCAATGGCAGAAGTCGGCTCATCGAGTATCAACATTTTGGCATTTCTGTAGAATGTTCTAGCTATAGCGACTCGTTGCCATTGTCCGCCACTGGGCTCGACACCTTTTTTGAAACTACTGTCCAGCACTGTGTTCCAGCCATGCTCATATTCGCTTATCATTTTGTCAATTTCCGCAAATCTGGCTGATCTATTTAGTTGCTCTTCATTGAGTTTTTGGTCACTGCGTCCAATTTCTACATTTTCTTTAATAGATAGTGGGTAGGAATTAAACTCTTGGAAAAGTGTAGCAATACGTTCATACCAAGTTTCGATAGAGATATCTTGCAGGTCGATGCCGTCTATAAGAATTTGTCCGTTAGTTGGTTTATAAAACCTAAGTAGAAGTTTTATTAGAGTACTTTTTCCTGAGCCGTTTTCGCCAACTAGGGCTATGTGTTCACCAGATTTGATATGCAAATTTAGGTCAGTAAACACATTAGTCTTTTGATCCGGGTAGGCAAAGCTAACGTTTTTAAAAACTATATCAGGAGAAGATTCGCCAGTCAGTGGTTTTGAATTCGCTGTATTAATAATTTTTGGCTTTGAGTCTATAAGCTGGAAATAACTTTCGGCAAAAATTAGACTTTCTTGCATGCGCGACAGTGTGCCAAAGATATTATTGAGCGACCCACCGACACGTATCAAAGCTGTAGATAAGAAAAAATATTTATCCAAATTGATTGCGTGAGCTAGCAGTTGTTTGATCAAAAATATTGAGCCAGCTAAAGTACCAAAGACCTCAAGGGCTTTAGTTAGAGCCACCATCTGGCTGGCCTTCTTGTATTTATCTTTTTGCTCACCATAAAATTCACGGGTCATGTGATCTACTTTGTTTAGCACGTACTGGCTAGCTTGCGAGGCGCGTAGTTCCATTTGGTTTTTCGGGCGTTGCAGGATCCATTTCAGCCCCCAGAAAATATGTCGCTCATCGCCCTTTTGATCCCAGACAAACCACATCATTTTTGCTAATTTTGCTTCCGCGAACAGAGTTGGAATGAGGAATAACGCTATAACGGGCACCATCCACCAAGCAATTTGTGACACCACCGTAGCAATCGCGACAAATCTAAGCAATGCGTATAAGAGGTCTAGATTTGCATAAGCTAAATCGGCTAATTTCCAAGTGAAAGCATCAACGACTTTGTTTATTTGATTACGACGATTTTTTTCGTAAAAATCTGCTATATCAAATTCGCACAGAGCTAACATAAATTTTGACGTAGACCATTGTACGAATTCAAAATATATAATTCGTTTAGCATATTCCATTGCTTGGAACCCCAGTGCTATCAGTAGGGCCGAAAACACATCTACAGCCAACCAAAACCAGACCCCGTTACTATTGCCACTGGTAATGTAGCTGGCCAAAATAGAGACGATCTTAGCAGAAGCAAATATCGAAGTTATAAAGCCACCAATTTCAAATACTGCACCAATAAAGAAGACAACCATTGCCATTGGCTTGATGGAGTAGGATATTTTTAGCATTCGAAGTGCCAATTTGACACGTCGCATTAATGGTATTGACGATGGTTCGTCGCGTTTATTCATGTGGGGTAACCTTATTGAATTTTATTTGGTAAATATTTTATAAAGAGAATAGGGAAGAGCCTACTGTCTTTGGTTGACTGATTATTGTGACTATCATTTTTCGCTGGCCCTTTCCTTTAAATATTATTAAGATATCATTATAACCTCTTGGTCACTTCTTTGCAAATTTGATATAATGATGGAATATGCAGAAGGTGATTTTATACTATCGATTTACCCCGCCAAGTGACGCGGAAGCACTAAAACATTCGAAAACGCGTCTAGCCAAAAAATGAAGACTATTGAGGAAAAGTTAAAACAGTTGCCAGCCACACCGGGGGTTTATTTTCATAAAGATAAATCAGCCAAAATAATTTATGTTGGTAAGGCGGCAAATTTACGCAATCGTGTGCGTCAATATTTTCAGGTCAGTCGGCTGCGAGATACTAAAACAGACGCACTAGTTGCAGATATTAAAGATATTGATTGGCTAGAAGTTACCACAGAAATGGACGCCCTGTTTATAGAAGCAGAGATGATTCGCAGATATCGCCCAAAGTACAATATTCTGCTCCGTGATGACAAAAGTTTTATATATGTACGAATAGACAAAAAATCTGATCACCCGACAGTGCGACTTGTTCGCAGGCCACAAGATGATGGAGCAGAATATATTGGGCCATTTCAGTCTAAATACATAGTTGACAAAGCGCTTCGCTATCTAAGGCGGGCTTTTCCGTACTCTACTCATTTTCCGACTGTGCCTTCGCGGGCTTGTTTGCAAGCACAGCTGGGGCTTTGTCCAGGGCTTGAAGCAAACATGACCCCACTAAGTCAGTACAGACATAATCTAACCAGTTTGACTTCTTATCTTAAAGGCAGCCGAGTTACAGTGATTAAATCTATGGAAAAATCGATGAATGCACTGGCTAATAATCACGAGTTCGAACAAGCAGCCAAAATTCGCAACCAGCTGACGACACTCAAATATCTGGATAATAAAACAATATTTAGTGATATTGAACGACTTGATCTTGCCCGCGACCATGCTTTAAATGGTCTGAAGGATTTGCTTAATCTTCCAAAGCCACCTCTGCGGATCGAAGGATTTGATATTAGTCATATGAGTGGCACAGACAATGTTGCTAGTAATGTGGTTTTTGTGGCGGGGTTGCCGGACAAGTCGAGTTACCGCAAATTTAAAATGAAGCTTCTCGGCAATGATGATTTTGCCCACATGAAAGAAGTTATGACTCGCCGATTTAGTGAGAAAAATATTAAAAGTTGGGGCAAACCAGACTTGATTTTGATCGATGGGGGCAAGGGGCAGGTGTCAAGTGCTCTCGGAGTTCTTGACTCTCTGGATATTAACATCCCGCTACTAGGTCTAGCCAAACAATTTGAAGAGATTATAGTTCCAAAGCGCACAGGTAGTGGTTATAAATATCAGGTTTTGTCACTTGGTTTACATAGCGAAGTGGTCAAATTGCTCCAACGCATTCGAGATGAATCTCATCGATTTGCTCTGAGTTACCACACGACATTAAAACGCAAGCGACAATCTATCAATAGTCTTGATTTAGTCCCAGGGATAGGTCCATCAACACGCAAATTACTTCTTAGAAAATTTGGTAGCTACAGGGGGATCGTTGTTGCAAGTCAGGCAGATATTCAAGCAGCAATAGGTCCACACAAAGCCAAGGTGTTACAAGAGAACCTACAAAATTATTAATTAAGAATTTAACCCCATTGTGCTAAGCCCTTGGCAGGGCTTTTATCACCTTACTTTTTCTCTGTAGCAAGAAAAAGTAAGCAAAAAGTGCCACCCCAGTGATCAAAAACTTCCCTAAGATTAAATAACTACAAACATACTATTCCTTGCGGGACTCCTTTCAGTCGCCCCACCTGAAGGCGGGGTAGTCCTCAGAATAATCTGTTTGTAGCCATTTAATATAAAGGTGTTTTAATCAGGGGGGCAAAAAGCAGTCTAAAGTATTTAATAATATTTTCTACGAAAATATACACTCTGCATCTGTTCAGGCCCTTGAATAACTGATGAAATATCTCTTCAAGCAACGCCATGTTTTGAGGACCAGGCTTTAGCCCGACCAAAGGGAGTCCCGCAGAAACTGGGTTGATTGAAGAGATATTTCAATAATGTTACTTCAATAGCCTGCTACTTCTTTGCATACTTTCTTGTTAGTACAAGAAAGTATGTTGCATCAGGCACTTTAGTGCCGGCGAAAGGTCGCTTAAATAATAAAGTGATATAATTAGATCTTATCTATGAGTGATACGGGTATATTTTCTAAAGAATTTTTTATAAATAATCGTCAAAAGTTGCGTGAGAGTTTTGTTGGTGAGGCAATGATTATTTTGACTGCTAACGGCAAACTGGAAAAAACCGGTGGAATGACCTACCCATTTAGGCAAGAGCGTAATTTTTTGTATCTGACCGGGCTTGAAATCGAAGATCTCGTCTTGGTGATAGATGGGGATAAAGAATTCATAATTTTGCCAGAGCGCAGTGTGGTCAACCAAACATTTGACGGTACCATAGATACAGAAGAGATCAAAAAGACTAGCGGTATCAAGAAAATCTATGATTATGATTCGGGCTGGCAACTACTCAACCGCAAA
>Ga0155608_13_pt2 | contig 9972 bp, 7 predicted proteins | sample RifCSPhighO2_12_FD_107265 | JGI IMG/M metagenome (GOLD analysis project Ga0155608, IMG submission 107265) | Candidatus Saccharibacteria bacterium RIFCSPHIGHO2_12_FULL_41_12
ATATTTCCAATGCCTGAACCAACAATTTTGACGGTTACATCCTTAGTCTCCATTGTCTTGATGCTATCGATTACCGCAGTCAGTGAGCCCTGCACGTCAGCTTTTAGGATAACATTTAGTTCATTTGCTTCATTCTTACGATCAATAATCCTAATAAGCTCTGAACTACTTATGTTCAAATTTTCACCGGTACTTTGTCTTTCTCTGGCAGTCGCTTCTGCCAAGGAACGTGCCTGCTTTTCTGATTTTACTACTTCAAATCTATCACCAAATTCTGGTAAACTCTTAAATCCGGTTATCAAAACTGGCGTAGAAGGCCCCGCCTGAGCAAGGTCACCGCCCAACGTATTTTCCAAATTTCGAATTTTTGCATATACCGCCCCTGTAACAATATAATTACCTTGCTTCAAACATCCTTCTTCTACTAAAGCTATCGCAACAGAACCCCGTCCCTTTTCCAAGTGTGCTTCGATTATAAGACCACTGGCTGGCACGTCCGTTTCTGCCTTGAGCTCTTCAACGTCTGAAACCAATAAAATCATATCAAGTAGGTCATCAATGCCTTTGCCTGTCTTTGCAGATACCTCAACAGCAACAGTATCACCCCCCCACTTTTCAACTAAAATCTCCTGGTCTGACAATTGTTGATAAATTAATTCAGAATTTGCGCCTTGCTTGTCAATTTTGTTAATGGCTATTAGCATCTTGACTCCGGCTTGTTTTGCAAATCTTATCGCCTCTAAAGTTTGAGGTTTTATACCATCATCTGCAGCAATCACAATTACTACCAAATCTGTTAATTTTGCGCCGTGTTCGCGGATAGCTGCAAAAGCTTCGTGCCCCGGGGTATCAAGAAATGTGATTAGCCGACCTTTTCTATCAACCTGATACGCAGAAATGTGCTGAGTAATCCCCCCAGCCTCGTGCTTTGCGGTGGTAGATTTACAAATATAGTCAAGTAACGATGTCTTGCCATGATCAACATGCCCCATCATGGCTACAACTGGGGGGCGACTTTCGCCCTTATCAGACTTTTTCTTTTTGGAAGTTTTTTCTTCTAGCGTATTGTTTGCCTCGCGCTTTACAAGTTCGACCCCAGCCTCAAGCTCATCAAGAACAATAGAGGCAGTATCAAAATCTATCCGTTCATTGACTGTGGCAAGTATCCCACTTTTGAATAAAGTTGAAACAATTTGACTTACAGGTATATCGACTAGCTCAGCGAGTTTGCCGACTGTTATTGTTTCATCTATCTCGATTGTTCTGCTCACAAGTCGACTCCTTTCCTGTTGAACTTTATTTACGCATCTTTAAGGCTCAGAGCGATCTTGCGTGACTGCTCATCAATATCAATTATCTTAAATTTCTTCTTCTCATTAAGACGGAAGATTTCTTCTGGGTTGACTGAATCTTCCTTGCTCATTTCTGAAACATGCACTAAAGCCTCGACAGCGGGACTGAGTTGGATAAAGGCTCCGAATGGAGTTATCCGTGTAACTTTACCTTCTGCCGATGTACCAACCTTGAATTTTTTAACCTCACTAAGCCATGGATCCTCTTGCATCTGTTTTAGCGACAGAGAAAGACGATCTTTGTCTATCGCAATTATCTTTGCCTGAACTTTTTGGCCAACTTTGAGGTGTTTTTTAGGGTCTTCTACCCGTTCCCAAGATATCTCAGAAATATGAATTAGTCCCTCGATACCATCTACATTGACGAATGCTCCAAAATCAATAACACCTGTAATCTCGCCAGATACAATATCCCCAACATTCAGCTTTGAGAAGCTCTCTTGCATGTTGTCTTTTACTGCTTCTTTTTCCGAAAAAATTAACTTATTTTCTTTGCGACTGAGGTCTAAAATACGGACTTTAATGGACTTATTTATCAGGGCATTCAATTTTGTTAAGATTTCATCCTTGTCAGCACCTGTCACCCTTGGGTAATGTCCTGCGGCAAGCTGTGAAACAGGCAAGAAACCTCTTATCCCTTCGCTTTCTACTAACAAGCCTCCCCTGTTAGCATCGTACGGCACCACCTCAACTATAGCTTTGTCTGCTAGAACTTTTTCGAGTTCATCCCAACCTTTATCCTTCGATACTCTTTTGAGAGAAAGCAGAGAATATCCTTCGTCTAATTCTGCTTCAATTACGCTAACAGACACTTCGTCCCCAACGTTAAATTTTTGGCCATAACCCATTTCTCTTTTTGAAACCAAACCCATGCCCTGAGGACCTAGGTCTACCCAAATCTCATTTTTTTTGACAGATGAAATCTTCCCATCTGTAATATCACCTGTTTTGACTCGCTCTAAGTCGCTATTCGCTTCTAGGAGCTCGTCCATTGTAACTGCTTTTGACATGCTTGACATGCCTCCTTAATAAAATATTTTCTTAGTGTAGAAGTAGCAAAAACCCCAAACTACAAAAGATTACTTCTTATTATATCTGTAAATTGGCTGTATGTAAATAGCGCTGAGCCGTGGTAGAATTAATTTATGATTTTAGCTATCGACGTTGGGGGCACAAAAACCCTGTTAGCTGTGTTTGATGACAATAAAAAACTTGTTGAGCAAGTTAAATTCCCCACCCCAAAAGATTATTCTGAATTTATCAAATCCATCAATGAAGCTAAAGAAAAACTGACCACTAAAAGATTTTTTGCAGGAGCTGTTGGCATAAGAGGTTTGGTCGACAGACGAAAAGGCATACTCATAACAGATAGCATTCTTGATTGGCGTAATGCGCCCCTGGCAAAGGATCTATCGGAGATATTTTCTTGTGGATTTTCGGTAGAAAATGACTCAAACCTTGCCGGTTTATCTGAAGCAACACTTCCAAACAACGCAAAGTACAAAAAGATTACCTACATAACTATAAGTACAGGAATAGGTTCTGTGTTTATTGTTGATAAAAAAATTGACACTAATTTAGTAAGTTCTGAAATTGGAAAATGGGTATTTGAACATGATAACAAATTTCAAACTTGGGAAAATTTTGCATCTGGTAAAGCTATTGTTGACAAATATAAGAAAAGGGCGAGCGAGTTGGAAGATGAGACTTCTTGGAAGTCGATATCAAAAAATATGGCTATTGGCATACTAAACGCATCTGCAGCCTACACGCCAGATTTAATCATTATAGGAGGTGGGGTTGGTGAACATTTCACAAAATTCGAGAAACCTCTACTACAAGCTTTGCAAGACTTCCCACATGAATCAATAATCATACCAAAGATAATTGGGGCCGAGAGAAGCGAGGAAGCGGTAATTTACGGATGTCTAGAACTAGCACTCCAAAAAATCTAAAATTTGATCAGCTTTTAGAGAAATTAATAGCAATTTACCCAAATATTAAATTTTCGTCGGCCAATAGTTTTTCCTGGAATTACAACAAAAAATGTGTTTCTTACAATAAAAATTCAGAATTTGCTGTGGCAGATTTGCTCCACGAGATTGGACATGCGCAGTGTGACCACGAAGGCTACACAAGCGACCTTTCACTTCTTTCAAAAGAGATAGAAGCGTGGTCTATAGCTGAGGATATCGGCAAAAGATTAAACATAAGCATACCAAAAAATTACATCGATAAATGCATCAATAGTTACCGAAATTGGGTCTACAAAAGAAGCCTTTGTCCGAAATGTTTACAAAATGGCATCGAAAAATTTGAAAGAGAATATGTGTGCACTAACTGCTACGAACGGTGGCAAGTAAGTTCGGCCCAGGAATCAAGAGTATATAAAAAGAGCCTGACAAAATAGTCAGGCTCCCTGCTTAGCTAAATTTCTTAAGCTACAACAGCTTTTTTGGTTCTTCGGCTGATTTTGCCACCTTTTTGGCCAGCTTTTCGAGCTAGCTCACGGTTTGCAAAAAATCCACCTGTTTTGCCCTTTTTGCCACCTTTTGCACCAATTATGGCATAAAAATTGGAGCCATACTTTTTTTTGTTTGTTGATGCGGCTGCTTCGCCACCTTTGACTGTTCCTGCCACTGTATTCTCCCTTTTGGATTAATATTTTCCACCTATTTAATTCAAAATAAAGAGAGAGCCCTAGCTGGAACCCTCTCTTTCACTTCGAAATTATATATATTTTATCACTTCATATTGCTAATGTCAATAGAAAATCTTTATGTTTGTATGGTCAATTGGAAGGTATATCGTTGCGAGTATAACCAGCCAATATTTCTTTGACCATGTCTGATATTTCTTTTGGATTGTGTTCACTCTTAATAATATACTTGACAGCCCCCTTGGATAATGCTGCTTCTGCATCTTGTTGACCTGCAAGATTTGTTAGCATAACTACAGGAATTGATTTGGTGGCTGGGTCTGATTTGAGCTGTTCTAAAGTTTTTAGCCCATTCATGACTGGCATCATCACATCAAGCAATATTAGTGATGGTGGATTTTGCCTCGCTTTATCCAAACACTCTTGGCCGTTAACAGCCATCTCTACAGTGTAGCCTTCGAACGTAAATATTTTTTGGTACATCCGCGACATTAGCGGATCGTCTTCAGTGATAAGTATTGTTGTCATTGTGTTTTCCTTTCTATCTTGATTACATTATACATAATTTAATCGTTAGCGTTAATATTTTGCCACCCTCGTATGTGTATTATGCTCTTCTCGACCAACTCTTGCAACAGGTATTGTAAAATAAAATGTACTCCCTACCCCCTGTTTGGTGTTTTCAATGCCTATATTGCCATCCATCTTGTCAAGAATGAGTTTTGATATATAAAGCCCTAGCCCTGTGCCCTTAGTCGCGTCTCTAGTTATTAAGCTGTCGCCAGCTTGTTGAAACTTGCGAAAGAGCAACTTCATCGTATCATCAGGAATGCCCCTACCAGTATCGGAGACTCTGACTTTAACTGTTGACTGTTCCACTTCAGATGATAGCGTTATCGTTCCATTTTTGGTAAATTTCAGAGCATTACCAACCAAATTATAGATTACTTGTTTGAGTTTATCTCTGTCAGCATTGACAATCGGTGATGACTGCTCCCTACTGTTAAAAATAATCTCATTGGCGCTTTCTTTGGCCATATTAGTAGTTTCTTTGATCACTTCCTCAATAACTTGATTAACAGGAATATCTGCCATATTAAAGACCATTTTGCCCTGCTCAAGTCTAGACATATCCAAGAAATCGTTGACAATTTCTATCAACCTCAGACTTGAAGCATATATATCATCTAACATTCCCTTGAGTTCTGGATCGTTCAGTTTATCTCCATAATAATTTAATATCATCGAAGTATTACCTCTAATAGCAGTCAGCGGTGTCCTAAGTTCATGTGAAGCAATAGAGAAAAACTCCTCTTTTGAACGTTCTAGAACCGTTCTCTCCGTCACGTCATCAAACAAAATTACCGCACCAACTGCTTTGTTGCTCATCACGATCGGCAATATATCAATGTCAAAGACCAATTTATTCATTTCAACTCCATCTATTTCTATGTATTGATTGCTGTCAATCACTGTTTTCAGCTTTTCATCCAGATTAAATCCGGATAGATACTTTTTCAATACAGAAATGGCATTACTATCGATCACATTACCGTCTTGTACTGCAGACATTTTGATTTCGGGGAACATCTCTTGGGCCCTCACGTTCATAAGAACGATTTTTTGATCGTTATCAGCAATTAAAAACCCTTGTCTCAAGCCGTTTACTGAAGAAAGAAGGCGGGCTCTTTCTTGGTTATATAGCTCAGTACGTATTTTTACCTCTTTTTCAATTATGCGCATAGTCAGGATCTGCTGAGTAATATTGGACAAACCAAAAATATAACCACCTCCATCTTGCATGCTAGAAATCTGCGCCTGAGCAATAACAACGCCTTCCTTGAGACCCAGTGGCATTCTTGGTATATTCACTATATCTTCTATCGATAAACTCTTTTCCAGAGATTCTTTAATAGTCTTCAGATTTTCTGTGCCAACCAAATTGTAAATATTTTTCCCTAAAAATGGGGCATGCTCTCTGAACATTAGCTCTGCATTTGCGTTCATAAATTGTATATCAAGCTCCTTGTTCGTTGCAATTACAGGTTGGGGCAATGTTTTCATAATTTCGCCACTCAAACTAACGGGGTTAATCTTGAAAAGTCCGTGTTTAGTAATGCCATACCCTACAATAATCCCTTGCATGCTTGTCAAAAAGGCAGCCATAGGAAGAATATGCATCCCAAATGCTGGCAAGACAATATCTGTCACTAACCCTCCGACAACTGGTATTAAAATACCTATAACAAAAATCTTTATTTGTTTGCGTTTTCTAATACTTAATGTATTCTTGTGCTCTTGCACCAACAGATAGATCGCGAAGAATAACAAAGCAGCCAACCATATCCCGAACATACTAAGAAATGGACCATTTGGCGAATCATAACCCCAAGCTTCTAGCGCATATTGGTCAGAAAGCACAAGGTTCGTGCTAAATTGACCATATATAATCGCTGTGAGCACCAAGAAAATCCCAGCCAAAAAATGTAGTCTTCTGGTATCTTCCTGCCTATCAACATAACTCAAGGCAAAATATAAATAGACCACTGGCATCGCAGCCCAAGAAAAACCTGCTAATAAGCGCCAGTCTATCGCTAACTCTACATTTCCACTACTTCTCTGCATAACTTCTGAGAAAGACCACATAGCGAGAGTAGCTAAAAAGACTAGAAACCAAATGCCGGTTTCCGAACTCTGAATCCTTCTATAAAGAAAAGCAATCAGCCCTAAATTTAACACCATTGAAAACAAGGGTAATAATGCTAGAGGTCTAAAAACATAGTCAGTTGAATCAAAATGAGCAATAATATAGAGCCAAAGTATAGCCCCCAGCACAATTGAAACCCACCCAATTATCTTTACAGCTCGACTCATTCCTTTTTTGGATGTCTCTTCTTTATTTTTAAGCATTTTTCCCTTTAGAGTTGTTTGGTTATATGTCTGGATACAAAATACGCAGGTATAACCGAAATAACCAATAGTAGCACCGCCAATATAAATGTTCTCTGGATAGACTCATTAACCGTCTGGAGAAGAGCTGTTTGTGGCTGTCCTACCAAAATCATGCCCAAAGTAACATTATCCACATCTTTGAGCGGTCGATAAACTGCCAAGTATGGTCTATTGAGAATAGCCAACGTGCCGCTGTAAGTTTGACCTTTTTTGAGAACTGTCTCGTTCACACCTTTGTTTTGCTCTTTTACACCAACCCAACGAGATTTTCCATCAGCAGCCACAGTTGTTGTTGCTGAGCGAACATTGCCACTATAGATAGAAGCATCAAGCCCTGTGGAGCGTTTTATACCGTCCACAAAGCTATCGTCAATTGCTACCCCCGTTGTTATCGTGCCCACTATGAGTTTATTACTATCCCTGATTGGAGCAGTCGATTTGATAAACATTGTTGGTGCCAACACACCTGATATAGAAGAAAAGCTTGAATCACTCCTGCCCAATAAACCTCGCCTAATTAAGGGGTCTGACGACAAAGAATCCCCCCAACGATCTGCATCTTCTGCGCGCAGCAATACCTGTCCTGTATCGTTTGTAATTATTAGGCTAGATTGTTTTTTTGTGGCGAGGTAATTAGAAGATAATTCAACGAGCCGTTTATGGTCTTTTTTGACAACCGCTGATGCGTATTCTGGGTTATAACTTAGAGCCTCCGCACTAGATGCTGTCTCAGATCTTTTACTATCCAAAGCATAATTGAGAACATTTGCAGTTGTGGTCAGACTACCAAGAGTAGTTTTTTCTATACTACGAAGCAACAAGAAAGTAAAAGTCAACGTTGTAGCTAAAAACACTGCGATAATGCTACTCACAAAAATCATAAATAATTGGCTCATAAATCGTTTGGTTAAATATCGCCACACCCACCTACCCAGTAATAACCCTGCTACCAGCAGAACTATGTTCTCAAGAAGCCATATTGGGCCATATGTCGCCGTTAGTTGACTGACAACCACGTTGCTACTAGCTCTTAATAAGTAGGCCTGTGACAATAACTCAAATAAAGCCAAGACACCAAAGGCCACAGCAAGCGGTCTTAAATGGCGCTCTAAGCCCTTAGTTGCCCTTCTCAAATACATTAACCCCACAGTAGCTGCCCCCACTGTTGGCAAAACCTTGACTACACTTAGTACCGGCATAGGCAGAGTTACGATACCTGCTACTTTTATGGATTTAGGTTTTTTTGGTCCTGCGTCTTCTTCTGTAGACTTATCCTTAGGTTCTTCATCGGATGACTCATGAGTAGGAACTTGCTGGAGAGGATCCATAATTTCAGCCAAAAAGACAAATATATATCCTGCAATTCTTAAACACTCAGACAATAGCCGAAAGACTGTTGTATCTTGATCAGCCACAGATGAGCCAATCCACGGAACGTCAATTGCATATATCAGAAACGACACACTGAGCAAGAAAAACCCACACCACTTAAAAAAACCTTTTACGGTTTCTTTATTTGTCCAAGCATCAAAATATAGCCAAGCCACAGCAAAAAATGATAGCGAAACCACCAGCCCAATAGAGAAGTGCAAATTTTGTCCTAAAAATTGGCTATTTAACATTTTTTATCCCACCCTTCATACTAACTTATTAATCTCCCAGAGCATTAATAATTTTCTCCTTAGATAATACACCAACCATAACCTTTTTGACTAGTCCATGTTTATCAATAATGTAACTTACAGGAAGAGACTGAACTCCAAATAAATCAACTGCGGTCCCGTCAGGGTCTGTCAAAACATCTAAGGGAATGCCTGAGATGCTTATAATGGGCTTAATTCTGCCGGAACCCTCCTGCCCAACAATAGGTATAATATTGTATTTTTTGTCAGCCTGTAACTTCGACAATACTGCCAGTTGTTCCTTGGCAGAGGGCGACCAGCTAGATATAAAGGTTATGACTGTTGGTTTGCCACTGAAGTCTATTGAACGAACTGCTTGACCGTTGAGATCTTGAAGGGTGAAATCGCTTATTTGTTTGTTTACTATAGGACTGGGTTTTATAAAATGCAACAGAGGTAATCTTGGTGGTTTCAGCTCGGCAGTATCACTTAGTAGTGACGGAATATGAAACGTTTTATTGGCAACCTTAAAGCTTCTGGATTCTTTCATGCTTAGGCTAGATAGAATAGGCATGGTTTCTTTTGTTTCAAAGATGTTACTAATCAGTGTTCTGTGGTTTTTGGCATCAGCTTTTAAGTAATACTTTCCGGGAGGGACAAAGAGGTTGAATTGACCCTGAGCATCGGTTTTTTGAGGATTTGTCTGTCCGTAAGATGCACCATCCCAGACAGTCCAGGTGTTAGTTGTTGGCTCTTGGTAATAAAGGACTACCTCTGCGTCTTTAAGTGGTTGGTTTTTAGATATAATTCGACCAGGTTGCAAAGCCTGAACTGTAGAGACAACCTTGGCAGTTTTGTTGCCGGCTCCATCAACAGAGTTAGCTGTCAGAATATACTCCCCTGCTTTGTCAAAACTAATAATGCCTGACCATAGTCCGGTGTCTGGTGATTTTGTTAGGTTGAAAGTTTTGCTAGGGTCTTTTGCGAAGACACCTTTGGCGTCAATAATGATCTGTGTGGCTCCTCCGACAGCACTAAAGGTTATCTTTTGATCTACGCCAACTAAAGAGTACGTTACTCCATCTTCATTAGGCTGAAAGATCTGTGGGCCAGCAGAGATATTGCTCCCACCCACTTGAGGAGGCAGACGATCGATAACTAGTATCTTTTTGTCACTTAGACCGATGTTCCTTGAAGTATCTATGGCTCGAACGATGATTGGGTAGTTACCATCCTCAAGATTAAGGGGTTTAAAAGAAAATGTGGCGTTTTTAGTACCTAGGCCTTTGTCATTATCTACTTGGAGCCAGTTGACTCCTCCGTCAACAGAATATTCAATACCAGCAAGGGCTTCATTGTCGGTGGCTGTGCCGTTGATGACAGGGAC
>Ga0155608_15_pt1 | contig 8419 bp, 6 predicted proteins | sample RifCSPhighO2_12_FD_107265 | JGI IMG/M metagenome (GOLD analysis project Ga0155608, IMG submission 107265) | Candidatus Saccharibacteria bacterium RIFCSPHIGHO2_12_FULL_41_12
CAGGTTGTGGGAGGAAGAGGAACGAACACACAGAGAAAACAATCAAGAGGGCTGGGAGTAGTTGTAGTGTTTGTCTGTTAAATCTTTTCATAATCATTAAAATGTTGCTGTTGCTATGTAGGTCATTGTGGCGGTGTAAGTGCCTACCTCGGTGGCAGTATCAATATTAGCAATATAAGATGCAGTAAAACGGCGGAATTGATCAGAGCTGCCTTTACTGGCAATAATATCTCCAGTAACAAATCTGTACTGATTGGTTGTGTTGTATTCGGTCGTCGGAGTAGCAGTACCCGAACCATCAGGATCAGTACCCACATCAGGATCCGTTGCCAGTGGTCCATTATCGCGTAAATTAAGTCCAAACTGTTCTGTGCCCGCGGATGATAAAGCTTGGGATCCGAGCGCGGTAATGGTATTGCCGCCAGAGGTAAGCGTTACACCATTAACGGTGATAGCATAACCAGTCAGGCCATTGGTACCAACTCCCATCTGAGAAGTACCAGATTTAACAGAGCTAGGACTTAGTGTACCGAAATTGACGGATGAGCCGGTTGCTCCGGCACAACTACTCGTTGTAATACCAGAGGTACCTGTGCAAAATGTTAGGGTTTCATCAACTGTAGCTGTTAGATCAATCGCTGTCGCCGTACTAGCAGCTACTACGCCAGTGTCGACTCCTGTTGCCCAAGCATCATCCGAGTATGTTGCGATACGAGCATAGAAGGTTGTGTTGGTGGTTGTTGGGTTTTGGACGTTGCCAAAGGCTACTGTCTGAGCACCAGTTGGAGCAGCTGCGTTACCTGTTTTCTTTAAGCGTAGTTTGCCAGCTGTGACAGTGCTGACTGTCCAGCCTGTGGCATCACCCAGGTTGGTTGGCTGTGATGACAAGGTTGATGAGGAGTTACTAAATCCAGTGGGTGTAGTACAGCTCCCTGAAGCAGTGGTACATACTTCAGCTTCAGCAGATTGTAGGACTGTGCCTGATGGCACTGTAAAGTTAAAAGTATACGTCGTGGTGGCAGCAGCGGCGGCTGGACTGGAAGTAGACAGAGTTAGTTTACGGGAGGTTATCTGGGCGGCTGAGGCTCGGGATGGAAGAAAAACAAATTGCAAACTCATAGCAATAAGCACGGCAATTAAAGAAAATATAAAGACCTTGTTGTGTAAGTTTTTCATTGTCTGAACTTGGACTTGATTGCGCATTTTTGTTTCTGCCTTAATACTTAATTAATAATATAGCATTAGAACTTTAATGGATATTATCATATTAGACCATTAAAATGCAAGCTTTTTTGTATTATTAGTATGTACCAGTGCAAAGAATTGTCTGATTACCACTATACTGTCCGCCTGGCGTGATAGTAGAGGCGTTAATTATGTATGAAATAGTGTAGTCTGTTTGCCCAGAACTTTTAGGACCAGAAGCAATTGTCTCGCCAGCCACGTAGCGATATTGGTTAACGGTGTTGTAACCACCGGCAGCAACACCATACGAAAAAGACCCCGAAGGAACTTGCAGTGGATCTGCACCGACGTCAGGATCAGTTAGCAGAGGACCATTATCACGCAGATTTATGCCAAATTGCTCTGTTCCCGCAACAGAAGGTCCGGTTGAACTCATCGCGTCTAAATTATGACTGCCATTGCTTGGGGTGCTCCCAAGGATAGTGGCGACATAACCGTAGGACGTATAGTTGAGAACACTAAAACTAGCTACAGAACTAACCACCAGGCTAGTTGACAATGCGCCAAAATTGAGAGAGCCAGAATTGACCACGCAGACAAGGCGGGGGTCAGACGTTGTTGTATTGCCACTCTGAGCAGTGTAATTAGTTGAGCTACTGTCGCCTACCCCACCTGGATTACCAGTAGTCTGCTGCCCAGGCTCCAGTTTATAACCAGTAGACCCACTCTCTAGACTACCCCCCGGGCCGATATAACTTTCGTCTATTCTATATCCTGATGAAGTCCCCTGAGCCAGAGCTTGAGGATGTCTGATAAGGACTCCTATTATAAGTACCCCAAAAATAACCAATCCAACCCTTAATTTCATATCCATATAATACCATTTCAGATAAATTTATACGCGCTATCTATTCTCACCACCTTATCTTTGCCTCTACTACACCCGTGTTAGTATATGCGTCAGGGTCGTACCCTGACGCATCCAATAACAATATTTGTTATTGGATCATTCTCCACATTGCCACTTTATTCCTGGCAAATTCGTTATTCGTATGACTACTCAGCTCTACCAAAAGTGCTGTTATACCGACTTTTTCATATAACCAAGTCTCAAATGCACCCGTAGTGTCATATTGAAAAACCGCACTAGAATCAGCCTCAGACAGATTGCGGTAACCGCTCAGTTGAGAATAAAGAGCTGCTAGAGCGCCCGAGTTACCTGCTCCGTTCGCTGATACAACCGAAGCAACACTGTGATAGCTAAGTATTAAATCGGGTCTCTGTGCCAGCACAAAATTACTAAGAACTTGAGATTCTGGCTCAGAAAGTGCTGTAGCCCCACCACCGCCGATAGCAAACTCACCATTTGGCATTTTCACATCTGCTTTCCAATCGTTAGCCGGAAAATTCCTGTTGAGATCTACGCCCCGACTATTTTTTCTGCTACTGACGGCAAATCCGTCTGGATTAAGGCTAGGTACGACAATTACTGTCTTTCCGACCGGAATTCTCTCTGCATTATAATCTAGTTCTTGCACCCAGGAATCTAACGTATATTTTGAGCTTTTCTCATCGCCGTGCAGATTCCCAACATATAGAGCTTTACTCGCCCCGGACCCAAATTTCCATGCATAAATTGGCCTGCCCCCAGCAGAGTAACCAATAACTGAGACAGTGTAGCACCTGAGTCGTGAGGATATTGACCAAGCAGAATCTCCAGTTATATTGTAGTTGCTCGTTATATTACTAGCCGTGGTAATTGAAAAAACACTGCAAACTGGCAACGGGGTTTTAGGATACAAGAAAAGTTGGCTACCGGATATTGATGCTGTGTAACTTATCGGGGTATTACCGCTTTTGAAGCTTATTTGTTTGGCAATATCCTGACCAGGGGCCAGAGGCTGGTCAAAAGTCACAACGATCGTACGTCCAGGATCCACCGATGCTCTACCGATGTTGACAGACATAACTTTTGGTCCTCCGGAAGTTGTGAATGGTATTGTATGTGACTGAGGCAATACCCCTTTGTCCTGGGCAATTGCGTCTTTTAGAACTAGGCTATGTTTTGTCTTTCTTGGCATTGGCTTTGCTAGCTTTAACGTAATAATATTGTCTTTGATAATTGTAGTGTGCTCGACCTTTTGAGTATCCTGCATGAGCTCAACTGTAGCAGACACTAAGGGCTTATTCGCCGTGAGAACTATCTCTGTTGGCGAATCATAAACTATACCACCCTGTGCCACAGAACTCCTGCTTATAGCGACAGGCTCGACGGTAACAATAGAGCTCTCTTTGACTTTCTCAACCTTTGAATCGCCAAAGAACCTTTCAATACGCATAGAATATTCCTTGCCTTGAGCAAGACCGAGTTTGCTAACATCGCAGATAACGTCTTGATTCTCTTGATCACAAGTTACTGATCGATCCGCTACAGCCAAACGATAGCTAAACACCTTATCTACTTGATCGATTTTGAATTTGAGTGGTTCACGAATTGATATTTTGCCTTCGAGGTTAGTGGTATCCAGACGTGGTAAAACTCCGGTCGATACAGCGTATCTTTTCTGAATGATTGGAACTTTTTTGATTGTTAGAGCAACCTTGTTTTTACTATTAGCTAGCGGCGGTTTTGTGGGCTCAACGCATGTTCTGGCTGAATAGATCGGGTAGCCTTTTATACTGATAGATTTTGCGACATGCAACTTGTAACCAGATTCTGACCCTGACTCATACATGCTAGGTAAAAAGGTTGGATCACGAAAGCAATTACCCCCACCATAACTAAATACTGTTGATCGGTTGTAAAAAAAGAAGAAAAACAGAGCAACCAGCCAGAAGACTCCCGCCAAAGTAATAATCACCAAAAGTCGGTGTTTCTTTATTGGAACAAGTAATTGTTCAAGCTTGTCGCTCATATTTTTGTTTTGATATGTTTTTGTTTGATCTTGATGATCTTAGCCATTGTATCACGACTATAATTAATACTCAGTTTAAAAAAGCATACGATTCAAATTATGGAGATGAGAGATTATTGAAAATATTGATAGAAAAAATAACCCCTATCTTTTGACAATTTACTAACCGATCCTGAAATAAATATGAAACCCCCTCAACTTAAAGCCATTATATGTAATTACCTTATTATCGACAACAATAAACTATGCAAAATATCAACCTACATGACTATTTTTGCTCCAAACTGTCGTATACTTTTAATATGTCAGTGATTAGATATAAAAACCCAACTGAATATTCTTTTTTAGTCTGGATAAATAATTTTCCAGAGTCTTTTCATCCCATGGATATGTCTCGTTTTTACACTTTTGCGAAAAGTGTTTCTAGATATAACAGTAAGAATTGGTTAAAGTTTCAATACTTTGAAACCAAAGTTTTAGAACATACATCAAATTTTGAAGCTGATAATATAGAGCTTTTTCATAATAAATTATGCGAACTATTTGATTTTTATAAATCGAACCCAACTCCTCTTATCACTATAAATAACGACAATCGCTCTGGTGCATATCAACGAGGGGTTATCAATGGTAGAAAATACGAAGTACCTATAAGTAATTTGGAATACTACGGTAAAGGGGCTTCAAAAGAAACCTTGAAAAAAGCAGAATTTTTCTAACATGCTTTTACTTCAGGCTATGAATTAACCTGAGAAATTACGTCGAAGCTACAACTATCAGGCGAGGACTTCTGACTGAATGAAATGAAGGAATCCGCAGGCTGTTGTAGTCTTTGACAAGAAGTTATATCAAGCTTTTGGCCAGCCCAGTGGTTTTGCACCACTTTTGCCACCAAAAGTGGTAAGAAATTGGTTCTTGGAAAGAACAAATAAAAAGGAGCCCCACATGAGGACTCCTTTTTTCTAAAACGGCACCGTGCTATTTTCCCAGGGGTGAACCCCAAGTATTTTAACCGATGAGATGCTTAACTTCTGTGTTCGGTATGGGAACAGGTGTAACTATCTCTCTATGGGCACCGACCAAAACAGTAGACAGTAGACAGTGAACAGTAGACAGTTTTCCTGGCGAAGCCATAACTGTAAGCTGTTGTCTGTAAGCTGTAAACTACTTTGGACAATGTCCAAATGGTGTGTTTTATCAAGTAAACGTGCAGACGATTATTCTATAATAATCATCAATAACTAGTCAAATGCAAAACTCACAACTATGAGATTAACCACCGAAGTGGTGCATCTCATAGTCAATAAGAAGTCAATGGGGCTATTAGTATGCTTTGGCTGAACACATTACTGTGCGTACACCTTGCACCTATCAACCTGATAGTCTATCAGGGCCCTCATAGGGAAACCTAATCTCGAGACTAGCTTCGCGCTTAATATGCTTTCAGCGCTTATCTATTCCGCACATAGCTACCCAACAATGCCATTGGTATGACAATTGGTACACCAGCGGTGCGTCCATTCGGGTCCTCTCGTACTACGAACAGCTTCTCTCAAGTTTCCTTGCGTCCACATCGGATATAAACCGAACTGTCTCACGCGTGAAGTTCTGAGGTGTTCAAATCTCAAAACTTTTTCCACCATTACTGATGGCACGGACTATATCTTCTTCCTTCCCGAAACAGACTCGGGTTAGGAGCTGACGTTTTATAGCTGTCATATATTTATCCCGATAAATCGAGATAGGATCAGCTATCCCAATCCGCCGGCTGGCGGATTGAAGTCTCTACAGGGAAGAGATTTTTGCTTTTCAAGAATTCAATCACTACTTCTGATGTATTGGTGCGTTTTTTGGAATAATTAAACTCTGCAGTTTTATCGACCAATTTCGCAAGTTTTAACAACTTCTCTGGTGTCATCTTTTTAGGATGCACCTTGATCAGTTGTAATACATCTTGAGCGAGAGATTTCTTTAGACGAAGTTTGTCATGAAGTAGTTGTAATGTCTGTTCTACTTCACTTAAACCTACAATGGTATATTCGGTCATACCGTCATTTCGGTTACGAATATAGCCAAATTTCAGTTGCTCTTTTAGCCAAAAGAGGATTTCATTGTGACTTTGCTTTTGATAAAAAACAATACTAACTCTTATCTGATAGCCCAACTTGTAATCTTTACGACGAACAAGTTGTGCCATGATAGAGCCGTCACCATCTAGAAAACCAGCAATATATGCTGCGACTTCGTCAGACATTTTTCTCTTCTTCCCTCGGTATTGCCCTTAGAACCGTTCGATAATGTTCTAGTCGGGTTTCACCGATTTCAGTCAGATTTAATACTATTAATGCGATGTACACTAGTATTTTACCACTTCTCAGTGGTAGAACGCAATGTAATTTACGTTCTGAACCCAGCTCACGTACCTCTTTAACGGGCGAACAGCCCGACCCTTGGAAGGTGCTTCCCCTCCAGGATGAGATGAGCCGACATCGAGGTGCCAAACAGCGCCGTCTATGTGAACTATTGGGCGCTATAAGCCTGTTATCCCTGGCGTAACTTTTATCCGTTTGCGCTGCCGATCCCACGTTCATTTACATAAAAATGTAAGGACAGCGGGTCACTTGCTCCTACTTTCGTACCTGCTTGGATTGTATTCCTCACAGTCAAGCTGGCTTATGCGCATGCACTACCACTACGATTTCCATCCGTAGTTAGCCAACCTTTGAACGCCTCCGCTACTCTTTAGGAGGCAACCGCCCCAGTTAAACTACCCACCAGACACGGTCCTCAAACCGGATAACGGTTTGAGTAAGAATAAAATCACAACAAGGGTGGTATTTCACGGATGACTCCACCTAGACTAGCGTCTAAGCTTCAAAGTCTCCCACCTATCCTACACATGTTGTAACTCGATTCAATGTCAAGCTGTAGTAAAGCTGCACAGGGTCTTTTCGTCCTGATGCGGACAGACGGCATCTTTACCGCCAATGCACTTTCACCGAGCTCTTCGTCGAGACAGTACCCATATCATTACTCCATTCGTGCGGGTCAGAACTTACCTGACAAGGAATTTCGCTCGCTCTGTTACTTTAATAACCATTTAAATATTAAATGGCGTCCACCGATTTCTCGTATGGATCTTTATGTCGCCATAAAGGTCGGACTATATCTTCACCCTTTTTTTTATAAGGGGTCTGGCGTGTAGTCTCTGAGGATTCTCTTGATTGCTCAAGAGTCTTTCCTGCTGATTGTCTGCACGAAACTGATTTTCACTTGAAATATAATCTTCCATATAAGGAATAATTATACCATAGTACAGTTCGATACTCAGATGTTCCAGCATATGGCCAGATTTTACTAAGGCAACGATTTCACCTTAGGACGGTTATAGTTACCGCCGCCGTTCACTGGGGCTTCAGTTCGCACCGTGAAGCACTCGCCTTAACCTTCCAGCACCGGGCAGGAGTCAGCCCCTATACATCCACTTTCGTGTTAGCAGAGACCTGTGTTTTTGGTAAACAGTTGCATGGGTTCCTTAGCTGCGGCCCCGTCACAATATCTACCACGATATGTGATTACTTGGGGTCAGCTTTCTTTGATACTTTGCTCGTTGCTTACAATAAAAGTAATAAATTGTAAGACTTTTTTACTCGTTTTCTAAAGAAAACTGGCTAGTCACTATTCATAGACATTGTGACGGGGCAGACCTTATCCCGAAGTTACGGTCGCTTGTTTGCCGAGTTCCTTGACGAAGAATCACTCGTACACCTTGGTCTACTCGACCTGAGCACCTGTGTCGGTTTGCGGTACGGGCGACTATATACATAAGTTTATAAGCTTTTCTAGTCAGTACTTTTACAGAAATTCAGTCAATAAAGACCGTTTCATTCCTACCTATTTCTAGTAGTTAGACGGATATAACCATGAATCCGCTTCTGCTAATATACCGCGCACTATAAACAATATATAGCCGGTACGGGAATATTAACCCGTTGTCCATCGCCTACGCTACTCGCCTCGGCTTAGGCCCGACTAACCCTGGGATGATTATCATGGCCCAGGAAACCTTGCTCTTTCGGTGGACAGGATTCTCACCTGTCTTAAAGTTACTTATTCCAACATTCTCACTTCCTCACGCTCCACAGAGCCTCGCGACTCTACTTCGTTGCTGAGAGGAACGCTCCTCTACCACGCACAATAAATTGTGCATCCATATCTTCGGTAATATACTTTAGCCCCGTTACATTTTCCGCGCAAGATCTCTTGACGAGTGAGCTGTTACGCACTCTTTAAATGAATGGCTGCTTCTAAGCCAACAT
>Ga0155608_14_pt1 | contig 8294 bp, 2 predicted proteins | sample RifCSPhighO2_12_FD_107265 | JGI IMG/M metagenome (GOLD analysis project Ga0155608, IMG submission 107265) | Candidatus Saccharibacteria bacterium RIFCSPHIGHO2_12_FULL_41_12
TTGGCACCGACGGCCTGCCAGTAATTAGCTACTATGACAGCACCAACAGCGCCCTGAGGGTAACCAAATGCGGCAACGCGGCTTGTTCCAGTGGCAACACTCCCACTGAGGTGGATAACTCCGCTAGTGTAGGACAATATAGCTCCATCGCCATTGGCACCGACGGCCTGCCAGTAATTAGCTACTATGACGGTACCAACACTGCCCTAAGAGTAACCAAGTGCGTTGATGCTGCCTGTGCTGGTGCTTCTGGCTCGACCTATGGCGGCGGTATTTCTCTGGGCACGATCAGTTCTTCATTCCAAGGAGTTTACTTCGATACCTTCAACCTGGGTAAAGAAAACGCCCGTGTCAGCCTAGACCAGAACGGCACCTTTATAGCCAATGGCTTGACCACTAAGTCTGATGGCACGGCCTCATTGCAACTAGGTAACTCCACGACGGCCTTTCAGATTCAGAATGCCGGTGGCGATCAACTCTTCAACGTCGACACATTAACCACTAACAACCTAGTTACTAATAGCAACTTTGAAGCTAACTACGACGGTTGGGACGCCAAAGGAACCTCTTGTCCGGGGACATGCCCTACTATTTCCCAAACAGCTTCCCAACATTTCTTGGGTAACGGTAGTATGCAAGTTGCCACTACGGCAACCGCTAACGACGGGGCTAAGTACGACTATGCTCTTGCTTCTCAAACAACCTACACCCTAACTTTCTACGCTAAGTCCTCCTCTCTTGTCGCTGCTGTTACTACCATCAACGTTGGCCGCACCGAGGATGGTTCCACAGACTCCAACTGTGCCACTGGACAGACCATCAACGCCGCTGGCTGGACCAAGGTCAGCTGTGTATTTACCACTGGTAATGTCACTGGCGCCACCAATCACATCTACATCAAACAATCTGACGCCACTGCCCGAACCATCTACATTGACTCAGTCGAACTGCAAACTTCTGGCAACCTAATTAGTAACCCAGACTTTGAGACGGATACCAGTGGCTGGATTCCGTACAGTATGGCTACGCTCTCCCAAACTGCTTCGCAGGCCTACACTGGCAGCAACTCTATGCAAGTAACCACCTCATCAACCTCAGGAGGCAACGAAGGCGCTAGTGCTGACGTTACCATTGCGCCCAGCACCACTTACCATGTCAGCTTCTGGGTGCAGTTGGACAGCGGAGCGGCCGGTGCCAAAACTTTTTGGTTATACAAAAAGTTTAACTCCACAGACGGAGTCGGTGTGGTCTATACTTCGACGAGTCTGTCCCCCGGAGTCTGGACCAACATAACTGCTACCATAACTACCTCCTCTGTCCTGACAGCCGCCCCGACTATATCTATTGTTACTACCGACTCCGGCGACTTCTTCACCCAAGATATCTTCTACATTGACAACGTCAGCGTCTCGGCTATTAAGTACGACACTAACGACATCGGCCGGATTAGTCTCAACGGCATTATTGACTCGCCGGTGATCATACAAGGCCAGACATCCACTAACGCCCTGCAGGTGCAATCTGCCGCTGGCTCCATCGCCCTAAAAGTCGATACTCTAAATGGTTACGTTGGTATTGGTACTAATGCTCCGACCAAACCGTTGCACGTCCAAGGTCAGGTGTACATACAAGACACGGCTGCAAACACTGATACTCTCTTCATCGAGGGCTCCACTGGACTAGATGCCCTTAAAGTAGGAGCTAATTCTAGAATAGTAACTGTAGGGGATTCTACCTTTTCTGGCAATAATGGTCAGTTAATTGTTAATGGTACCGGTTTAGTCAAGACTGTGGCTACCGCCAACTCTGCCATTGCTTTTAGAGTTCAAAATAATAGCAGTGTTAACATCTTCGGAGTAGACACTGCCAACAACCGTCTATTCTCTGGCATTGCAGACGGTGCCTCGGCTACTGGATTTGCTCTCAACACTTCTAATACTTACTCTACTTCTGGCGCAAAACTTCTATCTGTTCAAAATAATACTTCAGAAAAGTTCAGCATAGACAAAGATGGCAATGTAACTTTAGCTAGCGGCGCCGTTTTTAAGATAGATTCTACTAGTGGTCTGAGCAGTTCATGTAGTAGCGGTCAGTTCTTGCGGGGGCAAGTTGCCTTGGGAGGTCTTACTACATCTGGTACATGTTCTGAAATCACTGGTACTGAAATTACTGACGGTAGTGTAGCTAATGGAGATCTGGCAAACTCCTCAATAAATCTTGCTCTGGGCACCTCCGGCTCTGACGTCAACTGGGGTGCTTCATCCGTTTCACTCGGCGGCACAGCAACGTTGAATCTACCCGACGCTACTGCAACTGCCCGAGGATTAGTAACAGCTAGCACCCAAACCTTTGGTGGAGATAAGGTCTTCCAGGGATCAGTAGACATCAGGGGCAGTGCAATTGATCTTGGTAACAATTCGGCCGATCTTGTTACTGTTCAAGCCAATATGAAAGCCTCAAATATTGCTCAAGGAGTAACAGGAACGACTACAGGCACAGGAACTAACACAGCTACTCTAACTCTTATTTCAGACGCATTTAGTGTCGGGGATGTTGTGATGATAGATAATGTCGGACAAGACTACTTCACAAGAGTAACTGTTGATCCTGGAACTGGTAGTTACACGGTGTCACCGGCAGTAACTTTTGAAACCGGTAGAACAGTAGAAAAATATAGTATTCAAAATATTGGTGCTACTCAATCTGATTATTCAACACTCGGTAATCGCTTCTTCCAGGGCTATTTCCTGGGCGGAGTAGTCACGGGAGAGGGGAGTACTACGCTGAGTGATGGCCGATTAACTTCTTCTACCGCTGCCCTGAACTTCAATTCTCCAGCTTACGTTTTCCAGCCAACGGCTGATTCCACTACGGCCTTTCAGCTGAAAGACAGCGGAGCCAACAATACGCTAGTAGTCGGCAATACTACCAATAACAGGGTAGTGATAGGCGATGCTGACAATACTTCAGCGGCTAACACCACACTATTAGTGGTTGACTCGGCCGACACAACTAATTTGCCAACCGGAGTCAATGGAGGCTTGATCTACGACTCTACAACCAACAAACTAAAGATTTATGAAAACGGCGCCTACAAGACGCTTTGTAATACAACAGATCTTGGGTGTAGCACTGGCGGTAGTGGTGTTACAGCTATCGGTACCATTGACTCTCAGACCAAATCTGCTGACGGCGCAGTTATATCTGGCTCGAACCTAGTGCTACAAACTGCTGATGCCTCATTTCCAGGACTTGTTAGCATAGGTACGCAGACATTCGCAGGCGACAAAACCTTCAGCGGCAACTTTATTGCAAATGGCGACACTACTCTCGGTAATGCAGCAACGGATGGACTGACCTTTGCCGGGGAAATACGTGGTGCTTCACCATTCTCGTTTGAAGGCTTAACCAACGATGATATTCGCACTACCTTTGCCATTACAGATCCTACTTCAACCAGCAAAACCATTACATTTCCAGATGCGACCGGTTATGTTATTTTAGACACTCAATTCAGTAGTGATATTACTGTAACTAGTGCTGGTGTAGTAACTATCCAGGCTGATGCCATTGGCGCCAGCGAAGTTACTGATGGCACGCTAACCACTTTAGATCTGTCTGGTTCTGCTGGTATCACTAACGCTCAACTGGCTAATTCGTCAATAACCGTCACGGCTGGCAGTGGTCTTGCTACAGGCGGCTCGGTTTCTTTGGGCGGCAGTGTAACGCTAGATGTTGGCGCGGGCAACGGCATAACGGTGAATGCCAACGATATTGCTGTTGATCTGACAACCGCAACTGATGCACTTTCCTCGACGACTTCTAGTGGTTCGGGGCTAGAGGTGCTATCAACGGGCGTGACATTACTACAGGGCTGTGCAGATGGGCAAACACTTAAATGGGATGAGACGAATGATCTTTGGCAGTGTGGCTCAGATAGAGCTACGTATAGTACTGTTCTGTCTGGTAACTATACTAACGCTACGACTACGTTTACCGACGTTGATGATAATGCAACAGGCAATTCTAACATGGCTTTTGCTGCGGGTGCTAACGAAGAGTGGATATTCCAGATGAATATTCAAAACTCGTTTAATACACAAGCAGATACAAAGTGGCAGATGAATGCACCTGCTGGTTCCACATGTGATATTACCCTTAATGATTTAGAATCTGCCAACGCTCTGTACTTGACCGCCTGTAATGCAAGTTCTGGAGCATATGCTATAGCATCCACAGATACAACAGGGTCTTTCCAAATAACAGGATACGTTACTACCAGTGGTACAGCTGGTACGTTCCAGCTACAGCATGGTCAAAATAGTGCTTCTGGTACAAATACAATATTTGCAGGAAGTATACTAAAGGCTTACAAAATATCTGGGGCAGACCTAGCCGAATATTACTATAGCTCCAGTGGTCCAATAGAACCAGGAACTTTAGTTGTAGCAGATAGTGATGGTGGCTTAGCAGGTGTCAAGAAATCAACGAAAGCTTATGAAGGATCAATAGTTGGAGTTGTGTCGACTCAACCTGGAATGGTTCTAGGCAATAATAAAGAAAGTATAGGTGGCACTCCCGTGCCATTAGCTTTATCAGGTAGAGTGCCTGTCAAAGTTAACACGGAAAATGGGCCTATAAAACCTGGAGACCAGCTTACAAGCTCGTCAACACCAGGGGTAGCGATGAAGGCAACAAAAGCCGGCACAATCGTAGGACAGGCTCTTACTGGCTATTCTGATAATTCTAGCACTGGGTTGATTAATATGTTTATTAAAACTTCGTACAGCAACGGCGATATTAGTAGTCTATCAGATTATTATGGGACGAATTATGTTGATTTCGGCAAGGTGGTCTTGGGTAAATTGATTAATGACAGTCAGAGTTTAATCCAAGCAACAGATTTTTCAGCTATAGTAACCGATAGGGTTGTAGCAGGGCTGGAAATCATTACACCAAAGATAACTACCGATGAAGTATCTCTAAATTCTATAAAACCGACAGATGCCAAAAGTATAGATATCAACGGCGACGTAGTGGTTCACGGGACGTTGACAGCCGATAAAATCAAAGCTAATCAGATCGAGGGTCTTGAAATATGGACAGACAAGATATCTAGTTTGAGTAGCCAAGTTGCTGATTCGAACAATTCTAGTACTCAAAACACTGCTATAGACGGGGCTTCAGCCTCTGTCGCTACGCCTACAACTACTCCACAGACAACTGTTACACAGATAGGAAATGTTACTATATCTACGGCAACAATAACTCTTGATCTGGGAATAGGTGGAGGTTTGTCTGTTGGTGGTCCAGCACAGTTCCATGGAGATACAATATTTTATAAATTAGTTACCTTTGTAGAGAAGACTATATTTAAAAATGACGTTAGTTTTGAGGGTCGAGTGGTCTTCAACAGTGACACCGCTGGCTATGCGATCATCAAACCAGGTCAGAGCCAAATACACGTAGTGTTTGATAAGCCTTACGAGCAGCCACCAGTCGTCACAGTGTCTATTAAAAGCGGTCAGTTTGTCCAGTATGCTTACAAGGATCTTACCCCCCAGGGCTTTACAATTGTCACTAGTGTCCCAGCCACTGATCAAATTGAGTTCTCTTGGATTGCGCTGACCGCCAACGGCATTAAAACTGCCGAAGCTCCTTAGAAAAACATTGCTCTAGTGCTTAAACCCTGCTAGAATAACCTTGAATTTAACTAGAAGAAGAGGGAAGACTAGAGAGATGGCTAATAAAAATTCTAAGAAGATTGTTAGAATGTCAAGGACACAAAAAAAAGCTGCTCCGTTAAAAGAAGAACCAGTAGTGCAAGAACAAGTAAAAAAGAAGTCCTTATTGTCCAGGATGTTTCGAGCAACAGGTAAGCAAATTAAGCGTTTTATTAAGTTTATCCGCAAGAATCCATTCAAGACACTCCTAGTTATAGCTGTGTTAGTCGGACTTGGGTGGTTTGGTAACGAGTATATGAATACAAAAGATCAAATTAAACAACTTACTAATCCAAAAACTGCCGGGCAGACCGAAGTACAGATAATCACAAACGATGTAAAGCAAGTCCTAGATCTGCCAAAGAACGAAGAGCCTACACTGGCAACAGTTAGCGATATTACAAAGCTAAAGAATCAAACATTTTTCAAAAACGCACAGAATGGTGATAAGGTATTGATTTACGTTAAATCAGGTCGAGCACTTTTGTATCGCCCAGTAGAAAATAAGGTGATTGAATATTCCGCTGTCAACCTTCAGTCAACCAAAGAGCCAAGTTCTCAGCCAGCAAGCGTGCAACCTCAGCCTCAGACAACACCAGCCCAGCCGTAAGTGCTGCCATAGTGTGTGGCTCAGTTTACTTGACTAACGTAACCGTATACCATTTTTGAAAGAGTCTGGATATGCTTACGAGCGGTTTCTTCATTCATGTTTTTAGTCACGATACATAATGAGTAAGGTCGATAAGGAACATAGACTATCCCACAATCGCTGTAAATTGGCGAAGACCCATCATTTAGATCATACACGCCGATTTTATGCGACACTTTAACATTGCTGGGAGCACCAGCCTGTAATTTATCGGTAAATGCTGTTTTGCTTAGAATATCTAAGACCTGGTTTGAATTTTCTTTCTTAAGATAAGAAGAAAGATATAGGCTTCGAAGAATAGAAGTATAGCCTTTAGGAGATATGACAAAAAATTGACCTTCCTTATTTTTAGGTATATCTAGATGATCAAAAACTTGACCAATTGCTCCTTGCTTAAGATTGTGCCCGAGTACTTTATTTGCGGTATTGTCGGATTTTGTGAGGGCTAGTTCGATGGCTTGTTGAGTAGTAATCTTGAAACCAGAACCCTTTTTCCATAGGTCTCCATAACTAGAGTCTATGTCATTTTGAGAAATTGTTAGTTCTTGATTTAGATCTAGATTTCCATCTTCAACAGCTTTGTATGTGGCCATGACGGTCGGAACCTTGATCAAACTGGCCAGTTTTACTTCCATTTGGTCATTGACGCCGATCGATGTGCCAGAAGGAAGATACTCAAAGTAAATTCCTATCTCTTGGTTTGGATTTTTTGCTAGATACTCACGGACTGTCTGACGTAGGGGGGTGAAATTTATAATCTGATTATTTTGGTTTTCATTTAATATTCTTTTTGAAAGATATGGGAATTGAACCACTTCGTTGGCAGTTTTTTGGTTTTTGTCTTGAGCAGATAGATTTGGCAAGAACAAGACAATATTTAAAAGAAGAACTAGGACATTTAAGAGAGTTAATATCTTAAAGACCGATTTTCTACTCAACATAATAGACTAAATTATAGCATGTATATTTTCAAAAGTTGTGTTTGTTGGTTACAATAATACTTATGGTTAACTGGCGAAATTTATCGGTTGTATTAACAGTGACTGCATTGATTATCATGATCTTGCCACCGAATGTTGCTTATGGAGTTTTAACGTGTGGCGCTGATGTTACACAGCATCAAGTCGCTCCTAATTCTCTGACTAATTTTCAATTTAATATTAATAACACTGGTGATGAAGATGTGGTGTGGATAAAAGTGACTAGGCCATCTGCTAACTTTGATATCAATAACAGTGATATTTCAGGATGGAATGGCAGTACACCAGGCGATGATTACACTATCCAACAAGACGGAAGTTTGTTGACAGATGATAGTTTGTCCATGATAGTAACTGCAAACACCGCAGATGTCCAAGCATCTTCAGCTCCATGGAGGGTTGAAGTTTCCAGTTCGATTGACGGTAGTAATCCAACTGACTGCACGGGTTCTTTAGGTACAGAGATATCAGGTTCTGCTCCTGATACAATGCCACCTAATGTCTATAACATCTCGGTGTCTAATCTGAGAACTTCGAGCGTTACTATTACATGGACCACGGACGAGCCAGCCACCTCCTTAGTAAATTATGGCTTCGATGAATTATATGGTGATTCAACTAACGAGGATGCTAGCTTGAAAACGAGTCACAATGCTACTCTTATGGGACTTACGGCTAATCAAGCCTATCATTTTCAAGTTATTAGTAGAGATGGGAGCGGTAATGAAGCTAGTTCTGGGGATAATACTTTTCTGACACCACTTGTAGATCCAAGTTCTGATCCAAGTACAGATAATACTACGACAAGTGGCAGTGGATTTTTAAAGACTAAAATTCCCCTCAAAGATGTTCCCACAGAGAAAATACCCCCCGTTATTACTCTGACTACAAACCTGGATAAACCCTTCAAGCAGGTCCCTGTCATCAACGGCACAGCCACCG
>Ga0155608_16_pt1 | contig 6120 bp, 3 predicted proteins | sample RifCSPhighO2_12_FD_107265 | JGI IMG/M metagenome (GOLD analysis project Ga0155608, IMG submission 107265) | Candidatus Saccharibacteria bacterium RIFCSPHIGHO2_12_FULL_41_12
GTAGCACTTTTTGCTTACTTTTTCTTGGCACACAGAGAAAAAGTAAGGTGATAAAAGCCTCCTTGGAGGCTTTAGCGCAATAGTTGTTAAATAATTATGTATTTGTTGTTTAGCCGACGACGCGAAAGACTTCTTCTAAGGTAGTTTGTCCTGCTATAACTTTGAGAATTCCATCATGCATCATGGTCCTCATACCCTCAGCCACGGCTTGATCTTCAAGCATTGCAGAAGTCAAAGTATTGGGTGGTTGGCGAAGGAGTTTCTGGATGCCGGGTGTCATCTGCAGTTGTTCACGAATAGCTATCTGACCAGTATATCCGAACGGAACCTCAGCGGACTTACCAGGTTTGTAAAGTTTTAATTGGCTAAGATCGGGTTTTGCCAGACCAGGAGGAAAACTGTCAATAATGCCTTGGAGTTGATTCACCAACGCTTCATCAGGTACATATTCTATCTTGGTGCTGTCGTCAAGGCGCCTAACCAAACGCTGAGCCATTATCAAATGCATGGCACTCGCAAACAGTGGATTTATGCCGATAGCATCGAGCATTCTCATCAGTGCTGCGGCGGTTGATGACGCGTGAAAGGTACTGAGTACTAGATGCCCAGTCAGGGCTGCCTGTAACGATGTACGAGCCGTATCTTGATCACGGATCTCTCCGATCATCACTACATCAGGGTCAAGACGAAGCACGGCACGTAACTTATCTGCAAAGCCTTCTTTGTTGACGTCTCCTTTTACGGGTACCTGGACGACCCCTGGCAAAAAATACTCAACAGGGTCCTCAAGAGTAATAATTTTACGTTCTGGCGAATTTAGTGTATTGACCAACGAATAAAGCGTGGTGGTTTTACCTGAGCCTGTCGGCCCAACTACCATGACCATGCCGGAAGGATGGGCTATTACATCGTCAACTGCTTTTCGTTCAATATCGCTCAACCCAAGTTTGTCCAAGGTTAAAAACTCTAGATTTGTATCAAAAAGCCTCATTACTACATCTTGGCCATATACAGTAGGAACTGTTTCTACACGGAGGTTAACTGTGACTTCTTCGCCCGTGGCTAGCTTGTATGTCTGGTTGATATGCCCCGTCTGAGAGTCACCGCTAGCTGTACTGACATTAGCAGCGATAGCGACAGATGACAAAACTTGACGATATTTCTCATGAGACAGCTCAGCTACAGGATGAAGTACGCCATCAACGCGCAACCTAACTCTTACTGCATTTTTCTGATTTTCAAGATGTATGTCTGAGCTCTTTAGATTGTGCGCTTGTTTGACCAAGTAGGCTACAACATCGTCCGCCAAAACTTGCGATAGTGTCGCAGTAACTTGTGCGAACAGATCATCCTGGGCAACTCCAGATAGTTTGACGTCTTGATAAACAACTTTTTTAGGAGGATCATAAAGCAAAATATACTCTGCAAAACCAGTATCTGATATCAGAGAGAAACTAACTCTGTGGTCAAGAAACCTATTCTTAAGCTGGTTCATCGTTTGGTGCGACGTTGTATTGGTAACCCCAAACAATATATGATGCGAATCAACATTAATCGGGATTGCTCTATATTGTTTTAATTCTGGCACACTTAGTAATTCTGCAAAGAGAGGTTTATCTACCTGAAAAGTGTTAAGATATGACATACCAAGAATCTGTGCCCTTCTTTGGACTGCTTGTTCTTCAATAGATCTTCCGTCTTGGCTCATTTCCCACCTTTTTTAAGCGTTTAATTTTGGTTATTTACTGTGTATATTTAACCATAACCGAGGCGTTTTTCCAAGATAGATTATACTAAGAACATAGATGAAAGATATTGTATTAATTGCTCACAATATTAGGAGCACCCACAACGTCGGTTCACTCCTGCGTACCGCTGAGTGTCTCGGGGTAAATGATGTATATTTGACCGGCTATACGCCCTACCCTAAAATAGCTGATGATCCGCGTCTACCCCACTTAGCCAATAAAATACATAATCAAATAGCTAAAACTTCTTTGGGCGCTGAACAATATTTACAAATTATAGCCAACCAATCATTGAGCGGTTGCATTAATGTCCTTAAGCGCAGGGGCTACGAGATTGTTGGGCTAGAACAAACCAACGATTCGATCGATATATTGGACTTTAAACCCCCAAAAGCGTTGGCTCTGATTGTTGGCAATGAAAGATACGGGATAGATAATGACACCTTAAAACTCTGCGACAAAGTCATACAAATCCCAATGAAAGGGCGCAAAGAATCCCTCAACGTAGTCCAAGCCACCGCTGTAGCGCTTTACGGTATAAGCTATTTGAAAACTACGTTTTCGATACCAAATAAGGCCTGAGACTCAGATATAAGACCATCCGTCGGCTCAACTTTTCCTGGAAGTTTAATGATTTGCCGACTACCGCCATCACCTACGACTAGCACTACTTCAATCTGCCCAGGCGATTTATCAATATTTTTTTTCAGTTGCGCTAGTGCTTCTATGTCATTTGTGTCTTTGATCTTAATATAGATTCTTTGGTCAGCCAATTTGTCGTTGGGTGCTTTGCTAGAAACGCCTGACTTGCTTTTGCGAACGCTCACTTTTGGCGTCTTCAGTGCTTTGCCTGTTTTTTGGTAGTTTATCGCTTGCTCATGGGTAATCTCTCTCACATCATCAACGAGGATTTTTATATCTGACTTTTGATCATTTTGGTCAAAGCCACTTACTTTGCCGTCTACCAATACAACCTTATCCTTTTCCCAAATTCCTAATGTTTTTTGGTATGCTCCAGGGAATACAATTAGCTCAACGTTCGAGGTTTTATCACCAAGTTCAACAAAAACCATTTTTTGTCCCTTTTTTGTGATTACTTCTTTAAAACTATCAATATTCCCACCAACTCGTACAGATTTGTTATGATGATCATGTTTGATATTTTCCAGTGGTACAGCTTGTTCTAGCAAAAATTCCCGGTAGTCATCAAGAGGATGGCTGCTCAGAAAAATACCGAGTAACTCTCTCTCCCAAATTAACTGTTGCCTGGTGCTGTGTTTTGTGACTGGATCATTCAGAGTTATAGCATGTACGCTTGCAATGTCTTGACTGCCTGTTGTTCCAAAAAGTCCAATTTGACCAGAGTCAAGATCTCTTTGGGCTTTTTGACTAAAGACTACTAGGGTGTCAATATTGCCTGATAAAACCCCACGATCACCAAAACTGTCGAAAGCTCCTGATTTAACTAAACTTTCTATGGCTTTTTTATTAACTGATTTAGAGTTGACTCTTGTCAGAAAATCTTCCAAGCTTGAAAATTTGGCTTCTGAACGTGCTCGAACAATTTCCTCAGATGCCGATTGTCCCACATTTTTTATAGCGTTCATACCAAAACGTATCGCCTCTTTGTCGTCCTTTTTAACTACTCCAAATTCTGCAAATGACTCGTTAACATCTGGAGGCAACACTTCGATTCCGTGTTCTTTACTGTCGGAAATATAACCAGCAAGCTTATCTGTATCATCGTAGCTGCTTGTCATGAGAGAAGCCATAAAGGCTGCTGGGTAGTGCGCTTTTAGATAAGCTGTCCAATATGATATCATCCCATAACTTGCAGCGTGAGATTTGTTAAAACAATAATCGGCAAACCCCAGTAAATCAACCCAAAACTTTTCAATAACGCCTTTTCCAATATCTGAATTGCTAAGAGCCCCCTCTATGAATTCCTTTTCCATTTTGACCATGACGCTTTTGATTTTTTTGCCGATAGCTTTCCTAAGCGTGTCAGCTTGTCCACCACTAAACCCACATAAGTCTTTGGATATTTGCATCACTTGTTCTTGATAAACCAACACGCCGTACGTCGATTTTAATGATTCACGGGTTTTCTCATGGATAAAGCTTGTTTTTTCTATTCCGTTTTTTCTTTTTATGTAACTATCTGTTAGACCTGCGCCAAGAGGACCCGGACGATAAAGTGCAACCATGGCAATGATGTCATCAAAAACTGTAGGTTTTAAGTCCTTTAAATACCTCCTCATCCCTGCGGACTCAAGCTGGAAAACTCCTGCTGTGTCTCCACGCTTGAGCAACTCGTAAGTTTTTTTGTCGTCCATCTCGATCTTGTTGATATCAATACTTTTGCCGTAGACTTTCTTGATAATACGCAAAGCATTATTAATGATTGTCAGGTTGGATAAACCCAAAAAGTCCATTTTGAGCAGTCCGATTTCTTCTATTGGCCCCATCGAATATTGAGTTGCAACAACGCCTTTTTGAGCCATTTCAAGTGGGGTGTACTCCACAATATCCTCTGGCGCAATAACTACACCAGCGGCATGCACACCGTGAGAACGAATAGTCCCTTCCAGTTTAATCGCTAGATCAAATACTTCCTTTGTCCTCTCGCTTGACTCATACTCGTGCCTTAACTCTATATCGTCTACAATAGATTTTTCTAAAAGAATATGTCGCCCCTGGACTGGTGGGGGGATCATCTTCGCTAGCCGATCTGATTCGGCATAAGGCACCTCTAAAACCCTCGCTACATCCCGAACGGCGTTTCTTGCTGCCATCCTACCAAAAGTTACAATATTGGCGACCCTGTCTTTGCCGTATTTGTCCACGCAGTATTGAATAACTTCGTCACGTCGGCTATCTTGAATATCAATATCGATATCAGGCATACTGATCCGATCTGGGTTAAGAAACCTCTCAAAAAGCAGACCATACTGCAAAGGATTAATGTCCGTGATACCAAGAGCATACGAGATAATTGAACCTGCGGCGCTACCCCGTCCTGGACCAAAGATAATCCCGCGACCTTTACCCCAGCTGACAAAATCGTGGATAATTAACATATAACCAGAAAAGCCCATCTTTTCTATTACGCTCAGTTCAAATTCTGCACGTTCAAGCACTTCGCCACTTAATAGTTTTTTGGCTTGCTGTTTATTGAGCTGGGTTGCTTTTTCTTTTGATAATGCTGCAAAACGCCAGGCCAAACCACTATAAACTAACTTTTCTAAGTATGATTTCTCTGTTTGACCAGCTGGCAAAGGAAACTTTGGGATTAATATTTTGCCTAGTTCTATGGTAACGTCACATCTGTCAGCGATTTCTTTGGAACACAATATGGACTCTGCATGATCTTTACCCCATCTGCTAATTATTTCTTCGGGTTCTGCAACATGCAAATGAAAATCTTTTAGACTCATTCTATCTGTGTCGGAGAGGAAACTTCCTGTCTGAACGCATAACAAAATTTCGTGTGCTTCTTGATCTTCGATGTTCAGATAATGTGCGTCACCAGTAATAACAGTTTTAATTTTTAGTTGCTCGGCAATTTCAAAAGCTTTATCATTGACATCTGTTTGTTCTTTCCATACGCTCGGGTGCTGAAAATGTCCATGATCCTGGATCTCTATATAGTATCTGTCTCCAAAAACCTTTTGGTACCACTTGGCGATGTCACGAGCTTGATCAATACTCCCATTCCTTAGTGAACTGGCAAACTCACCACTGATACAACCAGAAAGGACGATTAACCCCTCATTATATTTTTCGAGGAGCTGTCTATCAATCCTTGGTTTATAATAATATCCTTCAAGATTGGCTATTGTAGAAAGTCGCATGAGATTCTTGTAACCTTGATTGTTCATGGCCAAGATAATGATGTGGAAATATTCTTTGTCATACGTGACTTCTTTGTCTTTGTGAGTACGTGGCGCCATATACGCCTCTATACCGATGATAGGTTTAATACCTTCGGCTCTAGCTTCTTTATAGAACTCGATCACACCTGATAATGTTCCATGATCTGTTATGGCAACTGCGTCCATGCCAGAACTTTTGATCTTTTGAATTAGTGCCGGAACTTTAGTCAGACCATCAAGTAGACTGTACTGTGTATGATTGTGCAAATGCACAAAGTCCGAATTTTTTAACTTAGTTTTGGACAATTTTATACCTCAAATTTACTATTTACAGTATATATCAAAAATACTGCAAGTGTCTGTAGTAAAAAATGTTGGATAGTTATAAGAACATCCGTTGCGATTAAAGCCTTGCAGACTTTTGATCACCATACTTTCTTGTACTAACAAGAAAGTATGCAAAGAAGTAGCAGGCTATTGAAGTAACATGATTGAAA